>JACCDX010168358.1_pt1 | contig 17575 bp, 14 predicted proteins | sample 7449681 | NCBI WGS metagenome assembly JACCDX01 (sample SAMN15323450, study PRJNA562643) | freshwater metagenome | isolation source: river surface water | place: USA:Blue River Watershed | collected 2017-08-18
ACCAGCAGAGCGTAAGTGGATTCAAGAACATGTTGAGGTTGGTGCACCAACTACACCTCGTGAAGAACAACTTCGAATTCTGAAGAAATTAAATAGTGCAGAGGCTTTTGAGTCATTCCTGCAAACAAAGTTTGTTGGTCAAAAGCGCTTCTCTCTAGAAGGCGGCGAATCTGTAATTCCTATGTTAGATGCTGCAATCTCAGCAGCTGCCGATGCTGGTTTAGATGAGGTAACAATCGGTATGCCGCACCGTGGTCGTTTAAATGTGCTGGCAAATATCGCTGGAAAATCATATGGACAAATCTTCCAAGAGTTTGAAGGAAATTATCATGAGAATGAGGTTCATGGCTCTGGTGATGTGAAGTACCACTTAGGTACCAAGGGTGTTTTCACCGCAGAATCAGGTAACACAACCAAGATTTACTTAGCCGCAAACCCTTCACACTTAGAAGCGGTAAATCCAGTATTAGAAGGTATTACTCGCGCCAAGCAAGATAAGTTGCGTGCTGCAGCTGGTGACATAACTGTTGATGAACAAAGTTCATATCCAGTACTTCCAATATTGTTACACGGTGATGCAGCATTTGCTGGCCAGGGTGTTGTTTCTGAAACACTCTCACTCTCATTACTAAAGGGTTACCGCACTGGCGGAACTATTCATATTGTTATTAATAACCAGGTTGGTTTTACAACCTCACCACACGCTGCACGCTCTTCAACTTACTCAACCGATATTGCCAAGATGATTGGCGCACCAGTTCTGCATGTAAATGGTGATGATCCAGAGGCTTGTGTTCGTGTTGCTAAATTGGGATTTGCTTATCGCCAAGAGTTTAAGAAGGATGTTGTAATTGACATGATTTGTTACCGCCGTCGCGGTCACAACGAGGGTGATGAGCCAAGCTTTACACAACCACTGATGTACAAATTGGTTGATGCTAAGCGTTCAACTCGCAAGCTATACACCGAAGCATTAATTGGCCGCGGTGACATAACTGTTGAAGAGGCCGAAGGTGTACTTCGTGATTACCAAGAACAACTAGATGCAGTCTTTGCCTCTGTTCACAACACAACACCAGAAGAAGATCCAAATTGGAAGGCACCAGTTGTGCCCGCTCCAGAAACTGTTAACACATCAGTTGATGAAGCAACACTTCGCAAGATTGTGGCAACCCAAACTGCAATTCCAGATGGCTTTACCGTTCATCCAAAATTATTACCGCAACTAACTAAACGTCTAGAGATGTTGGATGAGGGCACAGTTGATTGGTCAACTGGTGAAATGTTTGCCTTTGGTTCATTACTTCTTGAGGGTCATCCAATTCGAATGTCTGGCCAGGATGTTCGCCGCGGAACATTTAGTAACCGTCACGCAGTAGTTGTAAACAAAGATACCGGCGCAGATCTATTCCCACTTCGCGGATTGGTTGCAGATCCAAATCAATTCCATATCTATGACTCATTCCTTTCAGAGTATGCGGTGATGGGATTTGAGTATGGCTACTCAGTTGAGCGCGAGAATGCATTGGTTATTTGGGAGGCACAGTTTGGTGATTTCGCAAATGGTGCACAAACCATTATTGATGAGTTCATCTCTTCATCTCTGCAAAAGTGGGGCGAGCGTTCATCTGTAGTTTTGCTTCTGCCACATGGGTATGAAGGACAAGGACCAGATCACTCATCAGGTCGGATTGAAAGATTTTTAACACTTGCTGCAGAACAAAATATGACAATTGCACAACCATCAACTCCTGCCTCTTACTTCCACCTACTTCGTTGGCACATGAAAAATCCAGCACGTCGTCCATTAATTGTCTTTGAACCAAAATCAATGTTGCGCTTAAAAGCTGCTGCCAGTGGCCTGACTGATTTCACAACTGGCACCTTTAAACCATTTATTCCTGATACCAAGGTAAGTAATGCATCTCGATTGATATTTACATCTGGCAAGGTTTACTACGATTTAATTGCAGAGCGGGAAAAGTTGGGTGAACACTCAACTGCAATTGCTCGCGTTGAGCAGTTATATCCACTTCCAATTGATGAAATGATTGCTGAAGCAAAGAAACATCCAAATGCCACATTGCTTTGGGTACAAGATGAACCGGCAAATCAAGGTCCTTGGCCATTTGTATCTGCGGCGGCTCAAGAAAGCTTCCCATCACACGATGAGTTAAATGGTCGAACACTTCGCCGTGTTTCTCGCCGTGCAACCGCTAGCCCAGCAACTGGAAATCACCATCTGCATGAAGAGGAACAACATGCATTGATGATGGAAGCTTTTACGCGTTAACTTCCGCGTCTATATCTAAGCAAGACCTTGCCAATTACCTGATCTTGATTTAACCAACCCCATTTTCGAGAGTCGGTACTAGATGGATGATCTCCTTCAAGCCAGTATTTATATTGCGCTCTCTTGCCAACAACCTCATCTACCTCAACCTCTTTAATCCTTTTTAACAATTTAATTCCAGGTCGTTCTGGATCATTGATTAAGTAAACTGAGAGAAGTTTTAGAGGATGCGCACTACTTCTTATCTCTTTGATTAAGAGCCAGTCACCTGGCATAAAGGTGGGCGACATCGAGGAGCCGGAAACCTTAACTGTGCTAAAACCCAACATGACGGGTATCCTCGCACTACTGGTTGATTTTTAAAAATGGAGGAGATTATGTTTAGCAAAGTACTAAGCAAAAGAGTTATAAGTGCGTTTGCGCCAACGGAAACAGCATTTGCGCATTGCGATCTACCTTGTGGTGTTTACGATCCAGCACAGGCAAAGATTGAAGCACTTTCAGTGAAGGCGTGTATGGAGAAGTACGCAGCAAGCAGCGATGCTGATTTTAAGAATCGCGCAGTTGCAATTAAGGAAGAGCGTTCTGAGTTAGTTAAGCACCACCTTTGGGTGCTTTGGACTGATTACTTCAAGCCAAATCACTTTGAGGCATACCCACAACTACATGTGTTGTTTAATGAAGCAACAAAATTAGCTGGTGCTGGTGGCAGCAAGGGTACAAATGATGTTGCAGTTGCCGATAAGTTAATTGGCAAGATCGATGAGATCGCAGAGATTTTCTGGGCAACTAAGAAGTAATTAAGAAAAAGGTTATTTAAGAAACAGAAGTTTGTGGCCGCTCCGCCACCATCGTTTCGGCGGCGGCGCGGGCCATAAAGGAAACACGTTCTACAAATTTTCTGGAGATCTGACCAGTTGCAATCAATCTTGCGTTCTGATGAACCTCAGCTTCAAATATCAATATATTGTTTTCAAAGCTAGCGCATCTAACAGTTGCACGAATCTCAGAGCCGACACCAACTGCACCAATTAACTCTAATTTAAAACTTTCCGTAATTGTGGTTTCACCAAAATCTAAAAATTCAATTATTGAGGTTGTGCAGGCGCTCTCCATCAAATTTAAAATGTTATTTGATGCGACAACTGGCAGATCATTGATCCCCTGAGCAACAGAGGTATCCCCAGGTCTTATGGTCATAGTGGACATTCCCACCGCACCAATTACTTGCTCAGCTTTCATAATCACTACATTAGTGATTAATTAATTATTCCAGCGGGAACTCTCTGCGAATTTCGCGAGTTATTTCAATCTGAGTTTGGCCATCAATCGTAATTTCTGTGTAAGTAGTCTCGGTGTAGGTGGTTTCAACATAACGCAGCGCCTCTTGGGCTGCCATTTGTTGGTGCAGCTGCTCTGTCTGTTGAATCAATCGCTCATGTAAAGATTGTGGTGCATCCTCAATACAGGAACGAGTTAATAGATTCCGCATCAGAGTAAGGGCGGCATGCTCGCGCTCCATCTCCGCTTTGCAAGGCTGGCATTCACCAAAATGTATTTCAACTGCATTTAACTGAGTATTGTCAAAAATCTCTTGATCAATATACAAAATAATATTTGGAAGTACTTGTTCACATGGTGTGTTGTGATGCTCGCCGCAACTCATGATTTAGCACCTCCATTCTTCTTATCTGTTGAGAAACCACGCTCTTTTGCATAAGCAGCAAGTGATTCTCTAAGTAATTTTCGACCACGATGTAAACGTGACATAACGGTGCCAGTTGGCACCTCCATAATTTCTGCAATTTCTTTGTATGAAAAACCCTCTACATCAGATAAATAAACCGCCATTCGAAACTCTTCAGGCATAGCAGCTAGTGCATCCTTAACATCTTTATCTGCAATATTTTCTAGAACTTCTTCCTCTGCTGACTTTCCTAAATTACTTGTGTGCGAAGATGCATCTGCGATCTGCCAATCCTCTAACTCACTTCCCGAAATCAAAGGCCGTCGTTGATCTTTGCGATAATTGTTGATAAAGGTTGTTGTAAGAATTCTGTATAACCAAGCTTTCAAATTTGTGCCTGGTTCAAATTGATGAAAGCTGGTAAATGCTTTTGCATATGTGTCTTGCACTAAATCTTGTGCATCGTGGGCATTTTTTGTATAACGAAGCGCTGCGCTATACAGCTGTGAGGTGAATACAAGTGCATCTTTTTCAAAGCGGGCAGTGCGCTCTGCTAAAGATTCTTTTTCGCGATCAATCACCGCGGGCAGATTATCTGCGCTCTTACTTATCTCACTCATCTTGGCTAAGGCTACCTTGATCAGCGCATTGGAGTTTTTTTCCTTAACGGTGCCATCTGAGAAGGTGCTCATAAGTTACTCAACAATTGATCTTGATAAAAAATTCCCGGCTAAAAGAGGGTCTCGGGCTCGCCTAATTCGATCGGCACAATTAACTCAGGTCCATTATTTCTCGTTGCATTTACTTTGGTTGATACCGGCTCTGCAATTAACCCAGCAGCCTCATCTTTGAAGTTTAGTAAACCTTTTAATTCATCAACATTATTTTGATCATTATCTAGCCAATTATCCCAACGATCTCTTGGTAAAAATGTGGGCATCCGATGATGAATTTTCTCTAAAAAATCTACCGCAGGTCTGGTAATTAAAGCTGCGCTCTCTTTACTTTCACCTTTTTCATCTCGCCAGCTGGCATATATTCCGGCAAAGGCTAAAGTTTTACTCTCTTTATTGTGAATATAAAAAGGCTGTTTGCTTGGATATCTACCAAGCTCTGTAGCCCATTCATAATAACCAGTAGCTGGTATTAAACAGCGATGGTATTTAAATGCATTTTTAAAGGTTGGTTTACTTTCGACAGTTTCAGTTCGCGCATTGATCGCCGAGCTTTGAGATTTGATCGCATCCTCTGTTGTCTTGCTCCATGGCGCAATTAATCCCCAGGATAGATTTACCAACTCACGTTTTGCATCCTGATTATTTCGAATTACATAAATCTCTTTAGTTGGCGAGATATTCCAATCCGCTGGCAGCACTTTGCCGGTATGACCAGCAGATATTTCAAACTCCTCGATTAACTCCTCAGGTAATTTGGATATTGCATAACGACCACACATAGGCGCAAGATTACTAAATTAAGAGGGATTTAATTGCGCTTAAGTAAATTTAAATTACGGGTAGAATTGCCTCAATGACAAATTGGGAAGCGCCATTTATCGGCGCAATTGGTAATCAAAAGCGCACCATCGATGCCACCATCACAATTCCTGGATCTAAATCAGTAACAAATCGAGCATTAATTTTGGCAGCGATATCGCAAACGCCATCTCGCTTGCGCAGACCTCTTTCATCTCGTGATACCGATTTGATGGTTAAGGGGTTGCAATCACTTGGATGCAAAATTGAAGAGGTTAAAACAAATGAGGGTTTTGATTATGTAATTACCCCTGGAAAATTAATTGGCCCAACTCAGATAGATGTTGGAAATGCTGGAACTGTTATGAGATTTTTGCCGCCAATTGCTGCATTAGCAAATGGCTTAATTCACTTTGATGGTGATGCCAGATCACATGAGCGACCACTCGGCCCAGTAATTGCCGCTCTTGAACAATTAGGAATTTCGATTGAACATGGTAATAAATATCGCCTGCCACTTACTATAAATGGATCCGGAAAAATTGCAGGTGGGGTAATTGAAATTGATGCCAGCGCATCTAGCCAATTTGTTTCAGCACTTTTGTTATTAGGACCAGCAACCGAAAATGGAATAACAATTAAACATATTGGGCAATCTCTGCCATCACAACCACACATTGATATGACAATTCAAATGCTGCGCCAATTTGGTGGTGAGGTTGAGGTAATCGCTAATACAACTTGGATTGTTAAACCTGCCAAGTTGATGGGCCAAGATTTAATTATTGAACCTGATTTATCAAATGCTGCGCCATTTATGGCAGCTGCGATGATTTGTGGCGGATCGGTAACTATTAAAGATTGGCCAAAGGAGACAACCCAACCTGGTGATCAGCTTCGAGAAATCTTCACCAAGATGGGTGCGCTGATTTCACTCACAGGTGATGGATTAAAAATAACTGGTTCTGAAAAAATAAAGGGAGTAGATATAGATCTGCATGATGTTGGTGAATTAACACCATCTATTGCAGCAGTTGCAGCTCTTGCTGCCACTCCTTCAACACTTAGAAATATTGGTCACCTGCGGCTGCATGAGACAGATCGATTAACCGCACTTGCCACTGAGATAAATAAATTAGGTGGCGAAGTAATTGAGTCACCAACAGATTTAATAATTAATCCCCAGCCGATGAGTACAAATTTAGGTACAGATAATCACTCATACTTGTTTAATTCATATGATGATCATCGAATGGCAACTGCCGGAGCCATTATTGGTTTGGCAGTTAAAGGTGTAGTTGTTGAAAATATTGAAACAACAAAGAAGACCTTGCCTGATTTTCCAGGTCTTTGGCATCAGATGCTGGGTCAATAAGTAATGAGATTGAATAATTAATGAGTAAACGTAATTGGGATGAGGATGATGTTCGCGTAAATAAATCCCGCCAATTTGGTGCCAGTAACAAGGCCCGACCCCGCACCAAAGATCGTCCTGATTACTCAGATGCAAAGACCGCAAAAATTACTGAGGTTGATCGTGGTCGAGTTAAATGTTTAATTGTTAATGAAGGTGAAAACCAAGCGGTTGAAGTAATTGCCATGAAGGCTAGAGAGCTCGGCAAGAAATCTGTTGTAGTTGGAGATCTAGTTTCCATAGTTGGCGACCTAAGTGGCACAGAAGGAACTCTTGCCCGAGTTGTAAGTGTGCTACCCCGCACAAACTCCTTAACAAGAACGATCGATGATCATGTAAATGATGAGCGTGTAATTGTCGCAAATGTGGATCAAATGGCGATTGTAATTGCCGCTGCAAATCCAGAGCCAAGAGAGGGATTTGTAGATCGAGCACTAGTTGTGGCCTTTGATCAGGGAATTAAGCCGATAATTATTATGACTAAACAGGATTTAGCCGATGGCACTGAATTTCTAAATACCTATAAAGATCTTGATATCACTATCTTTAAAATCAACAAAGAGAGTGATTTAACAGAGTTACGAAATGCACTTGCTGGCAAGGTAACAGTACTACTGGGTCATTCCGGCGTTGGAAAATCAACTTTGGTAAATAAATTACTTGGTAATGAAAAACGTGCAACTGGCGATGTTAATGATGTGACTGGACGAGGACGCCATACTTCCTCTAGCGCCGTGGCATTAAAGCTTGATTCTCAAAATGAAGAAGCTGCCTGGATTATTGATACACCTGGCGTTCGCTCCTTTGGTGTTGCTCATGTTGAACCAACCCGTGTTATCTCCGCTTTTGCTGAATTCACGGAAGCGATTACTCACTGCCCAAAAAATTGTTCGCATAATGAAGAGAGTTGTGCCCTAAATAACTGGCCTGATTTAACACCACAAAATTTAGCCCGCTTAGCCAGCCTGCGTAGGGTTATTTCTAGTAACTCATAATTTGCTAACTCTTAAATAAGAATTATAGAGTAATCTTTGCTCATCATGAGCACACAATTGACACAGTTTCTGCCAACTTCAGAGAAAAGTAAAACTAAACAGATAGATTTATCTGTTACCGGCATGACCTGTTCATCCTGCGTAAACTCATTAGAGACTTCGTTAAATAAAATTCCGGGAGTCAGAGCCAGTATTAATTTAGCGATGGAAAGTGCTCACATAATCGCACCGATAGAAATGAAAGAATCTCAATTAATCGCTGCGGTTAAATCTGCGGGGTACGATGCTAAATTATTTAAGGGCGAGGATGAATCTTTTGCCAGATCAAATAAATTAGGGGTGCGACTACTTCTAACACTTTTCCTTACTATTCCGGTAATTCTGCTGGCCATGGCAGATGCGATTAATGAAAACTTTAAAAAATCTGTTGATGAGAATGCCTTAAGTGTTATTGATAAATTAAATGAAGTGCTAGCTGGAAGTAATTTGAATTTTGGAATTGATTACCCAATTGCACCAGCATCGGCCTGGCTAGTAATTCTCCTTTCAATTCCAGTGGTCTTGATACTGGCTTGGCCAATACATAGAGCAGCGATCAAAAATATCTCACGGCCAACTATGGATACCTTGGTTTCAATTGGCTCATTAACGGCGCTGTTCTGGAGTATTTATGCAACCGCTACATATTCGATGGCTGATGCAGAGATGTCTGCAATGCAAGGCATGGTTGAGTTACAAAGTTACGCCGAAGTTTCCGCCTCTGTCATATTTTTTGTGATGTTAGGTCGTTATCTCGAGCATCGAGCAAAGCGCAAGGCTGGCTCGGCACTTGCAGAATTATTTAAGTTATCTTCAGGAAAGGTTGAGGTACAACGCAACGGTCAAAGCATCACTATTGATATCTCGGAAATTGAGGTTGATGATTTATTTATTGTAAAGCCAGGTGAGCGTATTGCAACTGATGGTGTGATTACCTCAGGAGTTAGCACAATCAATAACTCATTTTTAACTGGTGAATCAATGCCAGTAGATGTGACTATTGCTGATTTTGTTTATGCAGGTTCAATTAATAACAACGGCTCATTAGTCGTAAAAGCAACCAGAATTGGAGCTGACACCGAATTGGCTCGCATCACCAGAATGGTGCTTGCGGCGCAAAGTGAGAAGGCACCAGTTCAACGTTTGGCTGATCGAATCAGTTCAATTTTCGTACCCGCAGTTTTGTTGCTATCTATCGGAACCTTTTTAGCTTGGTATCTAACTGGTGCTGAGCTCTCTAAATCAATCGCCACTGCAATTGCAGTTTTGATCATTGCCTGTCCATGCGCACTTGGCTTAGCAACTCCGATTGCATTGATGGTCGCTGCTGGTAAAGGGGCAAAGTTAGGTTTCATTATTCGCTCACCAAAGGCAATTGAGAAGGCAAAATCAATAACCGATGTTGTATTTGATAAGACCGGAACAATTACTACGGGATCGATGAAGTTGCATGAGATGGTTGTAATCGAATCTCCATTAGGCAAGGACTCCTCCGCTATTTCAACTCCAAAATTACTTAATCTGGTTTTAAGTATTGAAGCACTTGATTCACATCCAGTTGCAGTTGCCATTGCAAATGAGCTACGCAGGCAATCTTTTACTTCAACAACAATTACTGAGTTTGAACACCGCACCGGTCAAGGAGTTGCTGGGCGTACTCCTGATGGCAAAGCTCTATTAGTTGGCGCTCCCCTTTCAATTGCCAAAAGTTCGACTGATTTTCATCCGCAACTTAAGAGTGCAATTGAAGCAGGTGCTGCGCGAGGTAATTCAATTGCAGTAGTTGCAGTAGATGGAATTGCCTACGGCGTATTTGAGGTTGGTGATTCGTTAAAGGTTGATGCCGATAAAGCGATTACAAATCTGCATGATCAAAAGATAAATACGTGGTTAGTTACAGGAGACTCTGCTACCGCCGCAATTGCAATGGGCGCTGCCGCTGGAATTCCAATTGATCATATCTTTGCTGGTGCATCCCCTGAGGATAAAATCGATTTTGTTAAATCACTTAAGGATGGGAAAAAATCAACCAATAAAACGAAACACAAAGTTTTAATGATTGGTGATGGAATTAATGATGCAGCAGCTATTGCTGAAGCTGATTTGAGTATGGCGATGGGTACCGGAACAGATACCGCAATTGCTGCCGCTGATATAACTTTGATTAGACCATCCTTAACAACTGCAACTGATGCGCTCAAGGTGGCTAAGCGAACCGTTCGAATTATTAAATCAAATCTTGGTTGGGCCTTTGCCTACAACCTAATCTGTATTCCTATCGCCGCCTCTGGAAATTTATCTCCCATGTATGCCGGCGCAGCGATGTCGCTTTCCTCATTATTTGTGGTGATGAATAGTTTGCGCATTGCCAGATAAAGCAATAAAAAACCAATAAAAAATAATTAACAAAACTGGTAGCGGGGACAGGATTTGAACCTATGACCTCTGGGTTATGAGCCCAGCGAGCTACCGAGCTGCTCCACCCCGCGTCGGTTCGACAATCTTATGGGAATCGGTACTCAATGCCAAATTAAAGTTAATTTCATGCGCAATTTATCAAAATTAAATTAACAATTGCAGTAAAAGTTTGGTAGTAAATAGATGTAATTTCTCTCAAACATTAATAGCAAATTTCAGTAGTGACTCCTGAAATTTTGAAAACAAGTACAAGCCATAGTTCAGCTAGTTTCAATATGTTGTAACCGCTTTTTAGTTAGTGTGTTGCTTAGCGATTTTGTGCTGAGTTCAAAGCAGAGATTGCTGCCTCTAACCTGGCGCGAGCCTTATCCATTGCAGCACCATCTAACCTCTTTTGAGCTGCGATGTAATCCTTATATGCAGATTGCAATGATGCAATAGCAGATTTGATTGCTTGGCTAGTCGTGCCACTTGTTCCGCTACCTGGAGTTGTTGTTGGAATATTATTTCCAGCACCAGTTCCTGAGTTTCCTCCAAATACTTGATCAAGAGCACCCTTTAATGTGTCATCAAAACCAATTTGATCTCCAAAGGAGACTAGAACCTTTTGTAGTAATGGATACGCAGCGGTATTAGCAGTTGCTCGAACATAAACCGGTTGCACATATAGCAATCCATTTCCAACTGGAAGAGTTAGCAGATTAGCTAACACAACATCTGAGCCACCTTGACGTAACAAGGAGAGCGTAGTTGCAACCTCTGGCTTTGCTTCGAAGTTGGATGCAACTTGTGAAGGTCCAGCGACATTTGCAGAACGTGGAAGTTGTAGGACTGTGATTTTTCCATAATCCGGACCATTGTCGGAGTTAACAACTGCAAGCGCTGAAAGGTTTTCTCGTCCACCACGAGGAACAAATGGAGTTGAAAGCGAGAATGTAGGTTTGCTCTGTCCAGGAATTTGCATTGTTAAATAAACTGGTGGTTGATTGCCAGCATTTGCACCAAAGGTAGATGGATCACGAGGTACGCGCCAGAAATCCTGTCCGCCGTAAAAAGCATCAGCAGATGTCACATGGTAGGCGCTCAAAATATCTCGTTGTACTCGGAACATATCCTCTGGGTAACGAATATGTGAGAGAAGTTCTTTAGAGATCTCACTCTTTGCCTTTACAGTTCCTGGAAATGCCTTGGCCCAGGTAGCAAGCACAGGATCTTTTTCATCCCACTGATACAGCGTAATTGTGCCGTCATATGCATCAACTGTTGCCTTTACTGAGTTACGAATGTAATTAACGCTCTTATCCTGAAGTGATGCAACAGCATTTGCACGTGAAGTAAGTGCATCGGCAGTATCAGCTAAGTTAATTTTTCGAGAGTTTGGATAACCATTGGATGTTGTGTAGCCATCAAGAATCCAAAGAATTTTGCCATCTACTACTGCTGGATATGGATCGCCATCAATTGTTAGCCATGGTGCAACCTTGGCAATTCGATCACGAGGGTTGCGATCATACAAAATCTTTGATTCAGAGTTAATTAAATTTGATAAAACAATTCTTTGTTCTTGATACTTAATAGCAAATAGCAAACGGGTAAATAGCGAGCCCATCGGCACGCCACCCTTACCGGTATAGGTGTAATTCTTTTGACCATTTGCAGATTTATCATCTGGATAATCAAGCTCTGCTGGTGCACCACCTGCAGTACCGCCAACAATTGAGTAATTTGGCACATTCTCACCAAAGTAAATTCTTGGTTGGAACTCACCTAAGCCAGCTGTTGGTGGAATATCTCCAACAATAAAACTTGGCTTACCATCTGCATCTCTTACATTTCCGTAAGCGGCAACCATTCCGAAACCATGGGTATAGACCAAGTGATCATTAATCCAGTTTCGCGATGGATTTCCTTCAACATTTAATTCACGAACTGCGACAACAACATCGCGCTCTTGCCCATCGATCGTGTAACGATCAATATCTAGTGAATCTGCAAAGGTGTAATAAGGCTTGATTTGTTGAAGCTGGCGATAGGTAGCGGATAAAACATTTGGATCCATCAATCTGATATTTGCAATAGTTGCAGCATCATTTGCTAACTGACCAGCTGAGGTGGTTACTGTTGCTTGATAATCCTTAACTTCAACATTTTCCAGACCAAATGCCGCACGAGTGGCATCAATATTCTTTTGGATAAACGGTGCCTCTTTTGAGGATTCACTTGGCTTAACTTGGAATTGTTGAATTGTCGCTGGATAAATACCAGCGATTAATACTGAGGCAATCACCATCAGTGCTACACCTGCTGTTGGTAGTAACCAAGATTTGCGGATGATATTTGCAAAAAATAACAGCGCACAGACAACTGCAATTGCCGCCAAAATTGATTTGGCTGGCAAAACTGCATTTACATCGGTATAGGTAAGTCCAGTAATTAACTTGCCCTCTTTTAGCGTCAATGCATAACGGTCATACCAATAAGCCACCGCTTTTAATAAAACTAAGAAACCAAGCAGAACTGATAGTTGAACTCGTGCTGCCACAGTTGTGCGATCCTCTTTGACTTGAGGACGAATTCCGCCATAGATGTAATGAACGGCTGCTGCTGCCAAGATCGTCAAAATTACAGTTGAGATTGCCCAACCAATTAGAGATTGCCACATCGGCAATTTAAATGCGAAGAATGAAACATCCTTACCAAATTGTGGATCGGTAACGCCAAAGTTTGTGGCATTTCTAAAGAGCAACCACTCTTGCCAAAGTTTTGAACCAGCTGTGCCAGCAAAGTAGAACAAGGTGGCAAAGATTCCAATAGTTACAAACTTACGAATAGGTTCTAATTGTGTTCGATATCTTTCAAGATTATCTGCTTCTACCGTTACCGGTACATAAATTGGGCGTTTCCGAAATGCAATATAAACATTTGCAGTAACAATTAATGCAGTTAAAAATCCAAATCCAGCAAATAAGTAAATCTTGGTGAAAAGAGTAGTTTGCCAAACGCTGACAAAATCAACTGATCGGTACCAAAGTAGATCAGCGTAAAAACCACTTAATGAAACTAGGAGTAATGAGAGAAGAAATAAAACACCTAGAGTTATAGAAAGCGGACTGATTTTTCTTGGTGCTCCTGGGTTGCGACGACCAAAGTTGGCAAATGGATTTCCGCCACCACCAAAATTGTTTCCAAAGTTGTTTCCGAAACCATTGCCAAATGGATTGTTACTAAATGGATTATTGCCGCCAGGGCCTGTATTACTCATGGGCTAGATCCTAGCCAATAATTTTCTAACTACTTTTGCAGCTTGCAAGCGTTGCACCATCTGGGGCTCGAAGTACCGCTAATGCCTGTGAAAGTGTGGCCACTGGCACAATCTTTATCCCCTCAAATAGTTCTGGATTCTTAATATCTGAACAATTTTCAATTGGTGCCAGGAAAATACTTACGCCAGCTTTTTTGGCTCCAATAATTTTCTCAGTAATTCCTCCGATTGGACCTACCGCACCCATATCGGTGATGGTGCCAGTTCCGGCAATATTTCTGCCGCGGATTAAATCTTCACTCTGTAATTTTTCAATAATTCCCAGCGCAAAGATCAAGCCTCCGCTTGGTCCACCCGTTTCATCTAATTTAATCTTCACCGTTATTGGAAAAATTCTTTTACTTTCAATACTTACTCCGATAAATGCACTGTCATCCTCTCGCGCAGATAGTTTTACCGGAACCTCTATTGGAGTTTTATCGCCTAAAGCACCTGCAGTTGGCCCAGTTGATGAACCGGTGTTTGATGTTCTTATCACCTTTAATTTAATAACTTCGCCAGGTTTTTTACGATCCAGATAATCGGTAATTTCAGTTGCGGATTTAAGAGTTAGTTGATCAATACCAACAATCTGATCCCCTGCAAAAAGGGTTTTAAAAGCAAAGGATTTGGGATTAACTGTATTGATTATTAATTTAGTTTCACCTTTATATCCCAATAGTGAAAGGGCTGCTGATGTGGCATTTGCTTGCGACTCTTGCATATCAGCGGCACCTTGTTGAGTAGATTCCTCTGCAGTTTCATTTTCAGGATAAATTTCAGCTCGAGGTAGAACTGCTTGCTCACCATTTGACCAGCCATACAAAATATCAAAACCAGTTATATATGAATCTGGATTGGTTACCATAACTGAGGTAACCGATAACTTTCCCTTTACGGGATAGCTTTGTGCACCCGAGACAGAGATGGCATTGGTCAAAATATTTTGCGGAGTTCCGGGTGAGAGCAATACATATGGAGTGGGTACAAAGAAGGCGACTAAAACAATTATTACGAAAAGAGATTTACTAAAAAATGGCAGATTTGCCTTAACTGGTGAAATCTGGCGCAATTAATTACTTCTTATCTTTAAAGGAGTTCTGAAATTTTTGAAACTTGCCCATAGATCGGTGGGTATCTTTATCAAACTTAGATTGAAATTTAGAGACCCAGATGACATAAACAATTGATGAAAAAACAGCCACCAAGGGAATGAGCCACCACACAAAAGCGGACAAGGATGGCGTAGATGAACTCACGAGAGTTATCCTATTGAGCGGGGAAGAAAAAGGGCGGGATTTTTGTTCTAGATTTACCGAGTGATTACTTCACTCAATTTAAATTAAGAAATTGGAGCCAGCAAATGAGTTTCGGGTTTTTGCCAAATGAGGGACAACCTGATTTTGAGGCAATGATGCGCCAATTCTCAGAAATGGGATTAGATCCAAACTCCCTCCTTGGTGCAAAAACTTTTTTTGAGTCTGCTCAATCTGCAGCGGCTGGTGGAAATCAAAATTTAATCTCAATTGATGCACTTCGGGATATCGCAAGAAAGATTATTGCTGCCAAGGGCGAGCAGCCAATTGGTACTTCGGATCATAAGAAGGTTTTAGAGGCGATTGAGATAGCTAATACTTGGCTTGATGCAGAGATTTTATTTCCCGCATCCTCCTCAAATTTACAACCAGCATGGTCCAAGCGAGATTGGCTGGATACATCATTACTAAGTTGGCAACAATTAATTGAACCGCTGGCACTTGGTATGGCTGATGCGCTAGCAAATGTGATTAATGGTGCCCAGGCTGGACTCCCAGTGGAGCTAGCTGGCTTAGAGAATCAAAGCGCTGAGCAGCAAAAAGCTATGAAGGAGATGTTAGCTAGATTGCTCAGAAGTTTTATGGGTAGTTTGATTGCAACCCAACTTGGGCAAAGCATTGGTGCAATCGCAAACACAATTACGGGTGCAAATGATGCAGCAATTCCATTAAGCGCAGGCGCTCATTTAATTCCACAAAATATTACCGAGTGGTCAGAGGGTTTGGGATTACCAGCAACTGAGGTTGAAATTTATTTAGCGCTGCGAGAGGTTTGTGCAGCTAGATTGTTTGCAAACACTCCATGGTTATTGGGTTACATCAGAGATGCCATTACAACTTATGGCAAAGGAATCACAATTGATGTTGAGGCTATTCAACGCCAGGCCGAAGAGGCGATGGCTCGTGAGGATTTTGATATAAACAATCCACAATCAATGAGTATTGCAATAGATCAAGGTTTATTTACTCCGCAACAAACACCTGCCCAAGAGGTAGCGTTAACTAAGTTAGAGATGGCACTTGCCTTAATTGAAGGTTGGATTGATCATGTTATCTCCCAGGTTGCAATCGATCGAATTCCTTCATTCAATGCATTAATTGAAAACTCTCGTCGAAGAAGAGCCACTAATTCACCAATGCAACAATTATTTGCCACATTACTTGGCTTAGAAGTATCACCAAGAAAAATGCGTGAGGCGGCAACATTTTGGGGCGAGGTAAAAAATTTACGAGGTGCAGATGGCCGTGATAAGTGCTGGGAGGATCCAGCATTTTTACCAATGCCAAATGATTTGAAGGACCCTGCAGCATTTTTAAATAGCGTCACAGTTCCAGATGATTTATCTGGCTTGATTTAAAAAGCGAACTCCCCGGGCGCACGATTTTGTATCTGCCTTCCCCTTGCAGATATAAAACGGTTATCCGGAGAGTTCGTGGTCGAAACCTATGTTAATAAATCTAGAGAATCAACTTAATCTCCTGTTTTGAAATCGGCGATTTTCAATTTTTTCAGGGTGGTTACGCTTAACTGCCCGCTACTTACTGAAAAAGTTTTGAGATTGCGACAAAAAATTGGCAGTGTTGGGAAATCTAATTGAAACTCCATCATCTGCTCCCAGTTGCGAGCGCCTAAAGGTTTAACATTTACATTACCTGTGGATGACTCTGTGGAGATCTCCATAAATTAAGTGGATAAGGTGAGGTAGCGGTGGATAACTTTAATCAAGATGATCTCTTCGCAGATATCTTGCCGCCCGTGCCTACCGTGCCTAACAAAAGAAGCGCTCGCCCATTCCAACGAAGTGGATCAATCTCTAGATTGCCTGCCCTTCCTGACAACCTTCCGGAGTATCGTGTAATTCGTAAGGAGCGGCGCAAGCGCAGCATCTCCGCCTTTCGCCAGGGCGGAGTAATTGAGATACATATACCTGCCCGATTGAGCAAGCGCCAAGAGCTAGAGCTAATCCCCGAGATGATTGAGATGGTGTTAAAGCGGGAAGCGAAAGCGCGTAAAGGTGATGATCAATTGTTAAAGATTGCGCTAGATATTTTAGAAAAGTACCTACCTGATTTTTATGAGCGACCAACCAGCATTACCTGGCGAAGTATGAGTGAGCGTTGGGGCTCCTGCACAACAGTTGATGGCACAATTCGAATCTCAGATCGCTTAATCAACGCACCAGATTACGTTTTGAATTACATAATTTTTCACGAGTTAATTCACCTACGGGTTCATGCACATGATCAAAATTTTTATGAGTATCTAGAGCGGTATACCGATCAGATTAAGGCGGAGGCTTTTCTTGATGGCTATGAGATTGGCGTGCAATCGGGAAATTTAGGTACTTTTTCCTAAGTTATGCGTGATATTTTCGATTTTAGGCGTGGAAAACCCCGCATGAGCCTCTCGCTGCGGGTATGGTGAGCCTATTCGTACGCTCATGCAGGAACTTCCTGTGGCACCTGAACGTACGGCAGATGGAGGATCAAAATGGCAGAAGAGTACAAAGGCGAGGCTTACTGCGTTAAGTGCAAAGAGAAGCGCTCCTTTGAAGGACATGTAAAGGTCTCTGATTCTGGACGCCGTATGGCTCAAGGAATCTGCCCAGTATGTGGCACCAAGGTGAACCGCATTCT
>JACCDX010343192.1_pt1 | contig 17573 bp, 28 predicted proteins | sample 7449681 | NCBI WGS metagenome assembly JACCDX01 (sample SAMN15323450, study PRJNA562643) | freshwater metagenome | isolation source: river surface water | place: USA:Blue River Watershed | collected 2017-08-18
ACAGTCTGACCTATTACTTAGTTAATGACATCAAAATACCAAACCAATGGAAAAAATTCACTGGTATATTCTTTTCTAAAAAAGAATTACAAAAAACCAATATGAATTTGGTTGATGCTGCAATGGATAAACTAAAACTCAAAGGTTCTAAAGTTAAACAGATTTTCAATGAAATGACTTGGGTTGATTTTGATAGATTGTATATGACCTATAATTTATTAGGTATTGATAGATTTAACAAAATTGAAAACAAAGTTTTTGATGAACACTATAGTAACGACGAATATGGCTTGAAGGGATTGGAAATGAATAAGATGGGTAGGTATTATGAATGTTTCTACACAGATAAGTACAATTACCCCAACTATTATATCGGTAGAACATCAGTTCCTTTAACACCAAAAGAAAAAGATAGAATTACAGATTTGATACCATACTTTGATGATTATAAATGGAGAACACTACTCGACCATTTAGATATGAAAAGAGAGTTATTAAATTTAGGTGAAGATGTGAAACTAAAATTCACAAACATTAGTAGTTTTAATTTAGAACACGAGGAGTTTAGTCGTCTTTTACAGTCATACAGAAAAGGTGAGGTTGAAAGATTTTATGGTGATGTTGATAGTTTAGAAACACCAATCGAACACGAAGGTGAAACATATTATCCTGTTCTTCTTCGTAAAACTATGGATTACGAAAAAGAATCACAACACCAACGAAATTGTGTTAGAACTTATGCTGAAAGACCCGATTGTTTGATATTCTCAATTCGTAAAGGAACCATAGATGGTGATGATAGAGTTACGGTTGAATACCGATACGGACGTAATGAAATATCGAATGTGCAGGAAAGAGCAAAGTTTAATGAACTACCTTCGGATGATTTTTCACGAGTGGCTAAAATCCAACTTGCTAATATCAATCTTATGTATAAACTTGGGACTTTGAAATTACCAAAAATGGTTAAAAAATATCGTAGTGGTAAAGTTATTGAACAAGAGTCAACATTCAGAAGTTTGGAACACGATGGAACTAAAGTTATTGCTATGACCCCACAATGGGACACATATACCCCTGAACTTTCATATTGGCAAAATGAAATATTAGACCAAGTTGAGATTCCACTTAATGACTGGATTGATGAATTACCATAATTATAAAGTATATGGAAAAAAAACAACAAATACCTGAACATGTTTTTGATTTGTTCAAAAACAAATATGAGATTCCTATTTATCCTAACATTATTAGGACTAGAAATATTACAAAAAATGGGCTAGACTTATTAATTGATAAGAATAAACTTATTTGGACATCAACAATTTATGATGGGGGGGTATTTAATTATGTTGAAGGTTGTGTTGGTTGGGGGCCCAATCCCGTTTTAATATATTTTCAAAAACTAGAAAATGAATCAACATATAAACTATTTATTTTAACATCTGATTTGAATAATATAAGTTTATTATTAACAGGATTAACTAAATTTTTTACAATAGATAAAATATGAAAATTGCAGTAGTTTACACAATGAAAGGTTGCCCACACTGTGGACACATTAAAGAGGAGCTTAGAAAAAATAAAATAACATTCATAGAAAGAGATATTCAAGAATATGAAGAAGAATATGATGAATTTGTAAAGGTTGTTGAAAATGAGTATGTACCCGCTTTAATGTTATTGACTTTGGATGGTGATGATAATGCTCATGACGTACAACTACTGGCCCCCGATAGAGATTTTCAAGATATATTCGAGGGCGTAGATTTAGTTAAAAACTATCTTTTAGACTAATACAAAATCATTGATATAAGTTAGTTTATTAAACGAGTAATCAGTCTCGACGCCCAATATTTCATTTTCTAAACAATAATTATCTTTGTAAATATCCTTTAATTTTTTAAATTCAAATGGGAAAACATCTAAAATTAAAGACTCCAACCAATCCGTTTTTACTATGTAGTCATCATTAGTTAATTTTAAGATAACATTTAAATTATCCATTTTATTTATATTAACGTCAGAATAAAGAGAGATAGTCATTCTTTTACCTAAACCAAGTTTAAATACGTGATTTTTTATTGACCGTAATAGAAAATAGTATAGTCTCATCTCATTTGATAAACCATAAATCTTTTCAGAAACATATATCTCCTGAGAAAAATCAGATTTTATTAAGGTATAGTTGGGAAATTTTTTTTCTAATATAGAAATAACTGTTGAAATTTTTTCAGGTTGACAGTCGTAATATATATGTTTAGTTTCTTGTTGTATTTTTAAATTAAAATAAATCTTTTCTTTTGTATATGGGTTTAATTCTTCCTTTAAAGATTCATTTATTTTTTCTATTGTTTTATCAAATGATAAATTTAAGTTTAATGGTTCTTGGTCTAATTCTTTATTATAGAGTATAGAATCAATTACTCTAACTTTATTTGAAAGTTCCCCATCAAATTGTTTTAAAAATGATTGTAATAGTTCCGCTAAGTTTAATGGTTCGTTATAGGTCGTTACGCCTTTTACAATAAAAAAATTCCTGACGTTAACAACTGAAATATCAGTTTTAGCATCAGGAAGTTCCTCGTTTATTTTTTTTACTATTAAGTTTGCAAATATGTTACATAGATTTTTACCATCTAAAAAATTGTAGAATTCAATATATCCCATTTTATTTTTGTTAGTGTTTATTTTAATTAATCTTATTGAAAATAAAAATTAAGTTAAACACTTAAACAAAATAATTACTTCTTGTTATAATATTTTTCTACTATTTTTGTAACCGCCTTTTTAATGGTCTCATTATTTGTTTGTGTTTGTGTTTGAGTTTGTGTTTGAGTCTGTTGCTGGTTATTTTTACATCCGCATCCCATGATTAAAAATTTAATTATTTATTTTGTGACGCATTTGACTGGTCTTGTTGAGTTTGTTCTTGTTGTGTTTGTTCTTGTTGTGTTTGCTCTTGAGCTTTTTTACATCCGCATCCCATGATTAAAATTATTATAAAGTTTATTTTTTATATAAATATTTTGTTTTATTATAATTTATGTGAGGTTACGAATAAATCAATTCTTTTTTTAGATATTTATAACATATGTCATTAAATCAGATAATAAAAAAGGTAATTAAAGAGCAGACTGAAAACGTTGTAATACTTACACCAGAAGAGTTCAAAGAAAATTTGGTATACTTTAACAGTGATGTTGCATTATTAAAACGATATTATAAAAATAAAGATATAATAATTAAAGGCAACTTGGATTTATCTAATAATGAAGAAATCAAAAACCTTAACGTTATTTCTAAAATCGAAGGTAATTTAAATATCCAACATAGTAGTGTAGATGTATTTGACGATAATAAAGCACGTAGTGTTTCTGATTATGCTAGTGAAAGATATCTTATTAAAAAAAGAGAAATACTAAGACAAAAATTTGAGTATTTAGATGAACTAAGAAAGAAAGACGCTTGGAATATTCAAAACGGGGAAGAAATATCTTATCAAACTGAAGCTCTTTATAAATATTTAGATGAAAATGGTAATATAAGTTACTATGATGATGGCGTTAATGAAGAAGAAGTAGTTGAAGACAAATATTTTATTTATCCTGAAAAATATAATCACTATGGTGGTAGAATGTTTACGTGGTTAGGTGATGACAAACACGAATCCGAATACATTGTTTATAATGAAGATAAAATAGAATATGCAGCCAGTGAGGCAATACAATCAAGAATAGATGAACTTGGTTATGATGCATTTAGTGATTGGCTTTGGGAAGACAACTTAGATTATGATGAGGTTAGACATTATCTAAGAGAGTACGTATCAGAATCAATATATGATGACCCTGAGAATTGGGGGTTAGAAAAACAACTTTCTGACAACCAAGAAAAAATTATTACGGTATACAAACAAAAAATTGAAAAATTATCTCAAAAACTACGAAGTGAAGATTTAGATAGTGAGACCACAAAAGAATTAAACTCTGAAATGGAAGATATCTATACCATAATAGAGGATATTAAAGAAAACCCTGAAGGGGGTTATGATGAAGATGATATTGAATCAGTGATAGATACATACGTCGATGATAATCAAGATAATTTTGTTAGTTTTTTAAGAGACCAAGGGTTTGGTAATGACGAAATTTTGAATTTTGCTGATATTGAGGCTATTAAAGATTATATAATTAGAAATGATAGTTGGGGTGATATTATTGGAAGTTATGATGGAAGTGAAGAAGAATATAATATCAATGGACACATCTATATTGTAATGAGATACAATTAATTTATTTACAGACCAACTTATTTTCTTATTTTTAATTTCATGGATACAAACTGGATATTTCAGGAGCCTATTGATTTTGAGCACAAACAATATGTCCTATTAGATTTCTTACAAAAAATGGATAAACAACTTCAAAATTTGAAGCTTTACCCCAATTTCCAACAAATATCATTACACCTTGCTAGTATTAGTCTTATAACAGAAAAGGGTCAATATTTAACATTAAATAGAACACTTAAGGATCCGGATGATGAAATATTAATATCTGATTTAATCGCTAATAACTTACCTTTATTCACTAAAGATGACATATTAGAAATTTATAAAGTTTGTGTTTTTTCTAATGATAGGATAAAAGATTTTTTTAATCAGGCAAAGGCCTTATGGGATGTTGCCAACGATTCAATATCTATAGAACCAATACAAAATGTAAAAAATATAGAACCAAAACAGGGATTATTCTACATTACCGATAATGGGGATAATCATCTTTATGAATTCATAATTAAACCAATCAAAAAAGGGGTTATAGAAACAAAATGTATAATTAAAAAAATATGTAGTTGTAATGAAGATGAATTTGAAAAAAAAATTTTAGAGATAAAAAGACCGTTAATAAAAAATATTAAAAATCCTGACACATACAAAAATTTAATATTATTCAAAGTACATCACACCAACCAATTTCCATTTAAAGAGACACTTCTTCCTATTGCAAAAAGAAAAGTCATGAACTACATGATACAGTCTAAATTAATTAAGAATAAAGATTTGACAAAAAAATATTAATAATTTATATTTTATATATGACAGAAGTTGAAGTTTACCAAAAATTAAAAGAACTAACAAAAACATACCCTAATGACATGGAATTAGGTAAAAAAGTTAGAGAATATATCAACAGTTTAAAAGAAGTTAAAAAAGAAAGAAATGGGGTTCAATAAAAGATTTATCAGTAAAGAGCACATTTTAAAAAATTTACACCATATAATGGAATACCTTAATGCCGACGCTGTTTTCACTACGGACGAATTTTCTCGTGCCGTATATCGACTTTATAATAGTGGAGAATCTAAAGAAAAAATAATTAATTATATAAATCAAAATAAATGAAAGTTAAATTAGAATATGTTTGGATAGATGGTTACAAACCTGAACCAAACCTTAGAAGTAAAGTTAAAATTGTAGACTACGAATCAATTAAAGATGCGGTTCAAGTAGGTAAATTACCTGTTTGGAATTTTGATGGGTCATCTACAAATCAAGCAGATACCGGTAATTCTGATAGATTATTAAATCCGGTCAGAATTTATACAAGATATAATTTTCCTTTAAAAAATAGTACAGTTTATGTTTTATGTGAGGTATTAAATCCTGATGGGACACCTCACGACACCAATAAAAGGGCCAAACTTAATGAAGAACAAGAAGATTTATGGTTTGGGTTTGAACAAGAATATTTTATTCGTGAAGAGATTAACGGAACTATTTTAGGACACAAAAGAAATATTTTAAAGGGTCAGGGCGAATATTATTGTGGTGTTGGGCATAATGTTGTTGGTCGTGATTTTGTTGAGGAACATTTAGATATTTGTTTGGAATACGGAATTAACATTACTGGTACAAATGCGGAAGTGGCATTAGGTCAATGGGAATACCAAGTTTTTTCAAAAGGAAAATTAAAAGGTGGTGATGACCTTTGGATGAGTAGGTACTTCCTATATAAAATTTCTGAAAAATATGGATATCATATTGATATACACCCAAAACCTTTGACTCACGGAGAATGGAATGGTTCAGGATTACATACTAATTTTTCTGATGATAGAATGAGAAATGAAGGAGGTTACAAATTTTTTGAATCTATATTCAACTCCTTTGGTTCAAGACATGAAGACCATATTAAAGCTTATGGTTCTAATAACAATTTACGACTTACAGGTGAGTATGAAACACAATCTATTGATAAATTTAGTTGGGGGATATCTGACAGAGGAGCATCCATTAGGGTTCCTCAGGAAACTGCAAAAGAATGGAAAGGTTATGTTGAAGACCGTAGACCTGGTTCAAATGCGGACCCATATAAAATTATTAAAGAAATTGTTACATCTTTAAAAACGGCCGAACAAATATATGAAATGAGAGATATGATGAATAAAGATGTGAAAATAGAAGGTCTAAGTGGAAAGTATGGGACTATAACTAACGATGAGTTATTAAGTGAATATAGAGAAGAAGAGGCTGAATAATGGATAAAGAATGTGTATGTGGTGGAACAGGACCTTGTCAGTGCCCACCACCAAAAGTAGAACAAGTTAATCACCCAAAACATTACGGAGGACAAAATAACCCATACGAAGCAATCAAAGTGATTGACGCTTGGGATTTAGGATTTAGTTTAGGAAATACAGTAAAATATATATCACGTGCAGGAAAAAAAGGAAAAGACAAAGAACTTGAGGATCTCAGAAAAGCCCTCTGGTACCTCCAACACCACATCGAAACCCTTGAAAAAAACAGGTCTTGATAAAGAGATAAGTGTGTTGGATGCAATAACAACACCAAACGAATTAATCCGTGAAACCCTCATTAACTTTATGTGGGGGTTTCTTGGAAACTCTATTGTTGTATTTGCGGCAAAAGAACTGGACTTTTTAGTTTTAATTAACTATATTGTCTATTATATATTAATTTCTTATATTGTTAATAGAAAGAAGTATGAAACTATGTTGGGTAAATTTATAGTTTTACCGGGGTCTGCCGCAATAGGTGCGTTCACAGGTTATAAATTGGCACAAATTATCGCACAAACACTTTAGATATGGAAGATTGGGACCCAAATGAATACCAAGGTAAATCAAGGAAAAACGTTGAAACAAGTTATCGAATTTTACTTGGATGTATTATGATTGGTACAATACTATTAACGTGGGGATTTATATATGAATTAATAAAAATAATATTTTAAAATGATAGAAACTGGAAGAATTATAAACGGAGACTGCGTTGAGGTAATGAAAACATTACCCGAAGGTTGTATTGATTTAATTGTAACATCACCACCTTACGGAGTTGGTATCGATTATGATGTTCATGAGGATGATGTTGAATTTGAAGAATATAAAGTATTTGCCAAAAATTGGTTAACAGAAGCGTACAATGTTTTAAAGGATGATGGTAGAATTGCTCTTAACATTCCTTATGAGATTAATAGACAGAAAAAAGGTGGACGTATCTTTTTTGTGTCTGAAATGTGGCAAATCATGAAAGAGATTGGTTTTGGTTTCTTTGGTATTGTTGACCTTGAAGAACAATCACCACATAGAAGTAAAACCACGGCTTGGGGTTCTTGGATGAGCCCATCAAGCCCATATATCTATAACCCAAAAGAATGTGTTATATTAGCTTACAAAAAACAACACATTAAAAAAGTTAAAGGTGAGCCACAATGGAAAGGAGTTCCAACCGAGTTAGAACAAGAGGATGGAACATTAAAGAAAAAAATAGTATATGAAGAAAACGATAAGAAAGAGTTTATGGAACTTGTGTTTGGTCAGTGGAATTACTTTGCAGATACTAAATCACTCACCAAGGCAACGTTCTCGATGGACATTCCTACCAAGGCGATTAAGATATTATCCTACAAGAACGATATAGTATTAGACCCATTTTCTGGAAGCGGTACTAGTTTAGTTGCGGCACAAGTATTAGACCGAAGATGGTTGGGTATTGAACTTAGTGAAAATTATGCAAAAATATCACAAACAAGAGTTGATTACTTCAAGACACTTGAAACAATAACAGAAAACCCAATTTAATTGGGTTTTTTTATTTTACAGGGTATTTATTAGTATGAAAATTATTATAACGGAAAGCCAATATAAAATGCTGATTAAAGAATCGGGTATTAGAGATATTAATAATCTTGCTAAAAGATATAAAAAGGCTAAAATTTATTTTCATCAAGACTTAGATGGGGTGACAACTGCGATTGCCATGAAGAACTATTTGGAGCAATATGGTATTGATGTAGTTGAATGTGAAGTAATTCAATATGGGTCAAAAGAGTTTGCAATTAAAAAACCAGAAGGGGAAGGTAACGTAATGCCTGTCCTTGTGGATTTTGCACACGGTAAACCAATGTTTGTCATACATACAGACCACCATGATAGTCAAGCGGGGGTTGAAGACGACACTGCAACTAGCTTTAAAAGTGCAAGATCCAATGTTGAGACTATTTCACAAGTTATTTCACCAAAAGAGATTTTCCCATCTGATGATATTATGTTGATATCAACAGTAGACTCTGCAAACTTTGCCGTAAACAAAATCACACCTGAAATGGTTATGAATTTCTTATATAATTTTGATAAAGATAGTTCGTTAAAGAAAAATAAAATGATGATGGGACTTGTAGTTAACAAATTATTGTTGGCTTACAAAAACAACCCTAACTTCTTGGAAACTTTGGTAATGAAATCAAAACCAACATTACTTAGTATATTAAACAATATTAAGGTAATGGCTAAAGAACAAGGTTATGCCACAGTCGAAACAATGACACAAAACCAAGAAAAATTCTTACAAGCAAGACAAAAAGAAGGTGTTATTGAAAAAACAGGTAATGTTATTTCTCAGTTTGGGCTTGGTAGTATGAAAAAAGGTTCATATGATAGGTACGTACCATTTAGATTGAATCCTGATGCTGACTTTTTAGTTACAGGTCTTGGAGGTCAAGTTGGTATGGTTCAAGCATCATGTAACCCATTCAAAGAAGAAAGAGCACTTAAAGGAATAAATTTAGGTGAAATTAAAGATGAAATTTTAGATTTATTCAAACCTGAATTAGAAAAACAAGTATTAAATTTTAGAACAATCAAAAAGATTGCTGAAAGAGAGGCAACACCAGAGTCAGTAGGATTTACATCAAAAGATATGATGGCACTTTATGGAAAAATGCCTTCATTCGACTCTGAAAAACAAACTATTAATGGTTATGACTTCTTAATGGCAAACTCAGGTGGACATAAGTGTATTACAAATATCTCAGGTATTAACTTCCTTTATAGTGGATATGACAAACCTTACACAAAAGATTTACCGACAGAAACGTTACCAATCGCATTTTATGAAGGTGGTAATAACTTTATTAAAGACATTAGACAAAAACTTTTAAGATTTAGAAAATTGTCTGAAAAACAAATTGAAGTGGCGCTTAACCAAATGAGAAGAGAAGGTATTGATGTTGAAAATGTACCAAACCAAAAAGAGGCAAGAACATATTCAGATTTGGTAAGAGAAATGAAAGATGCGTTTGTTGATATTCTTAATAAGAAAATTAAAAATAGTTAATACAAAGAAGTTCTAACTTTATCACCTTCCTTAATACCTAATTCATCACATACCCCACCATCTATTTCTAAAACTCTATCACCATAACCTGAATAATAGTCACAGTTTGTTTTATCATCACAAGGTTGACAATTACGATTAATTTTCGTTATAGTATCACCATCAATCATAATAATATCTAAAGGTATTAAACAATTATACATCCAAAACTCTTGTTCAGTTTTTTCTGGCATCATAAAAACCATACCATTAAAATTATGATTAAACGTTTGATTCATCATACCTGATGTTATTGAGTCTGTTGTGTTACAAACTTTACATTTAAAGACGTTATCGTTGATGTTTATTTTCATATAATATAAATACTATAAAAAAAAATAAAAAAAATTAATTATTTTATGTTTTTTTGGTATGTGAGGATATATTTATAAATACCTTAACAAAATCAAATTTTTTTTATTGGTGAGTTGACAAATCAAAATATTACTATTAGATTTGTTAAACAATTAGGAAAAGTCCTAATAAAATAGTTGAAATATTAACCATTAAAACTCTTTTTATGAGTGAAACTGTAGTTATTGAAAATTTAATTTTTTCTTACTATGGACAAGATGGGAAGAAGTATTATACCCCCAGTGCTGAGTTTGCAACCGCACAGGCAAATAAATACGGAACCCACGATGTTTTTGTAGAGAAATTTTAAAAAAAGTTCACAAGGTACTTGACAGATAGAAATAAAAGTCTTAACTTTGTAAAACAAATCAGGAAAAGTCCTGAAAAGTTCTTTGAAATTATTATCGATTGAAGTGATCGACTTGAATTAAGTTAGAGATTAACCCCCCTTTCTTTAAAAGTAGTTGACATGAAGATCTTGGGCCGTGTATAGTCCATAAAATAAACTACGAAAGTAGGATAAAGTGAACCCTTAAGTGTGTTGGGTTTGCGGTTTGGGTAACCGAACTCGAGTACACAAGCGGGATACCGTTTTGGCTTTAGTATTGAGGGCAACGCTGTAAAGAATAAGGCAAAATGAATGGGCGGTGTGGGTCGTCCGTTTGAGGTGGGAACACCAATAGGAATAACCCGTAGGAATATTGCAAAAACTGATGTTATCCGACATCAATATTGCGTGTTCCAATATGATAGGTTACTTAAAACCAAGTGGAAGTACCACAAGGTAAGAAGGAGAACGAGTGGTGTCGCTACCTTCCCTTACGTGGGTTTACCAAAACCCTGTAATGAAGTAGTCTAAAAATATGGAAATGGGGACATTTCAAGGAGTAGTTGAGTATTTCGTTGTTCAAAAGATAACGAAGCCCGTGACGGACCACTACTTCTCCAATCCACGACACAAAAACTTTATTTTACAATTAGGAAGTAAAATTCATGATATAACTTAAAGCAAAAGTGTCCGTCAGGTAACAGTGAAAGGTGACTACATAGTAATGAACCGTTCATTGCATCGTCTAAACCGCAAGTTTAACGATATTCTTACCAAACACCTCTAGTCCCGCAAGGACCAACTGGGAAGGCATTCTCGGAGAGAGTCAAGTAATAAGAGAGTAACTGTTATCTTAAGGAGTGATTGGTCTAACTAATCGTCACTGAGAAATACCATTCAAAAGATGGTGGATAAGTAGGGAAACAATAATACTACTAAAGGTTCTCACAAAAAACTGTAATCTCAGGTTTTTATTTTTATGGAGCGACCGGCAAAACATTGACCTTGTAGATTATTTTACAAGGTTTTTTTGTGCATTTTTTCAACATTAATAATATTTATTAGGTATATGGCTAATAATATATTAAATGAGGAGGTAAATAGAATTAATTTTTTGATGAATTACGATTCGTCAAAATTAGTTACAGAACAAAAAAGTTACAATACCAATTATATAAATATTTTAGAAGCACCAACACCAAAACCAGGTGCTAACCAACCAGCAAAACTTACACCACAACAAATCCAAGCATCAAAACAAAAAATACAACAACAGGCGACTAAATCGGCTAACTCAATATTCCAAGAATTAATGAAGGCACTTGATATGGACGGTGATAGAGTATTAACTGATTATGATGGTACTAATGAAGGTTTGGCACTTGCGGCAATCAAAAAAATCAAAAACAAAGAAACTTTAGAGGCCTTAAATAAAAGGATTGCAATGACCAAACAATATAAAAATTTAAAATCTTGGTTAAACGCTGAGATGAGTGATTTTGATAGTGAGTATGGACAGATTTGGGCTAAGTTGCAAAAGATGGGGTATGACGGTGCTAACTACAACATTTTACTTAAAGTTGCTGGATACACACCTGTAGGTACATTAATAAAAGGTGCTGATAAAGCAATCGATGCCCTCAGAGGTATGTCTTTTGAGGACATTATGGAAGGATTTAGAAAGATACTTAGTGGTATTGGTGGTACTATTGCAACAACAATATTGGCAGTCACTGGACCAATAGGTGCCGGTATAAATGTACTTCTATACGGTGTATTAAGCGCCTTTGATGTTTATCAATTAAAGAAAGGGAGTAAAAAGTTCAGTTGGTTCAACCTTATATTAGATCTTTTCTCAACAGTATTGGCGGGATTTGGTGTTAGTAAAGCAATGAAACCGGCAGAAGAGGTATTGAAAAAAGAAAGAACTATAGAAGGATTTGTAAAGACTTTGGCGGATAAATTCCCAAAATTGGCGGAATGGACAACAAAAATTGCAACTACTTTTGGTAATGCAGTTTCTAAAGTTTCCAGTTTTGTTGGACAAGGTATTGAATGGTTAGTAGGTAAGTTACCATTTTTATCAAAAATACTTGAACCACTTAAAGGTTTTGCAAATTCTGCGGTTGAGTATGGTAAAACGATAGCTCAAAAATTTGCAGGGTCCATACCTACAAATGTGAAATACGTGGCTTCAGTCGGAATAGATTACCTCAAAAGTTTTGGGACGCTTGCCTTAGATAAAGTCATGATGGCGTTAGAAAGTAAATTAGGGGCTAAATTAGCTGGGAAATTTGATACTAAAATTCTTGATAAGATTAAAAATTATGCTGTGGGTAAAGCTAAAGGATTTAGCGTTGCCCAAACTAGACCTATGTTTTGTAAAGTACCAAATAGTTCAGAATGTAAAACATTTGACTCCGTTTTAACTACCGCAGAATCTTTAGGTCTTTTAGTATCGATAGGTAAAGAAGGTAAGGATGCGCTTAAACAGGGTCTAAAATCAAAAGATGCTGCGGGTTATACTGAGTTAGGTAAAAAAGGTACTGAGACCATTGAGAAAGGTGTCGAGTTTTTCTCTGACAAAAATAATCAACAAAATTTACGTGGAGTTAAAGCCGTAGGTGCTGCCGCAAGGGGCTAATCAAGACCGTAATTAATCAGGTTGTGTTTACAATTGTAGGTACTTAAAAAATATTGTTTATTTTTTTTTATAATCAATAATTTTATTATCTTTGTGGTATGGAAAACAAAAACAAAGAAGGGTACGTAATCAAGGATAAAGAAATGAAATCCATCAAGAAGTTAGTTAAAGATATGACTATCATTACTGATGGTAGAAAAGATGGTTGGCAAGATAATCGAGGAATGCTTTTAGGTGCCACCATCAAAATCAAATCTGTTAGAAAGTATAAAAACAGATGGTCTAGAAAAGAAGAAACTAAATTTTGTTATGAGGTTGACATTGAAGTTGACATCTCTAAATCAAATTATATGAATTACTCAGGTGCTAAGTATTCAGTAAAATACGACACAGGTAGAGGTGTTAGAAGATTAAATGACTACTATCGGTCTTCTTATGATAAATATGTAGAAGATGAATTGAAATATTTTGGAATCCACACACATTCATATGGGGCACATATGGTTATTTCAAAAATTAAATACAAATACCAATAAAAAACCCCACTTTAAAGGTGGGGTTATAAATTTAAAATATTTTTTTAAAATTAAATTCCTGTAATAGTAAGTACTCCACCTGCCGTGTCTGCAATATCATCCTTACCACTGTTTTTTGCTGCGGTATTTAAACAACCTTTAATTTTTTCTCTTTCCTCTGTATCACTACCTAAAGATGTAAGACCATCAGTGATTGTTGCGTTTATAAAAGTTTCTAAACCACCGTAACCTCTTAATTCATCATTTAAATCTGTAATATCACTATATGTTTGTAATTTACAAATTGCATTTGCAATACCATCTTCATCAGGGTTAATGTTACTACCTCTAGCGATTATTAACATATCCTCAATTACGTCTAATTGTGATTCATTTTTACCCATAGTTTTTAATGGTTTTATAATTACATATGCGAATCTTTCTTCTGGTTTTGGTGCTGATTTATTAGCATCATATAAACTAATTAATCCTGTTGGAGAATAAGTTGAATCTGTGTTTGTTGTCATAAATGATTTAACATAATCGGCACCGACAACATTACCTGTTTCCTCACCTAATTCTTTAAATGCTCTCTGAATAAGATTTTCCATAGATTCGATTCTCTTATTTGCAATCATTGCGTTTGCTTCTCTACTACCTGTAGATGATGTCGAAGCACCAAGATCAATAAATTTAGGAATGGAAAATTCAGAATTGTTATAAAATTTTTCAATAGTTGGCATTGAAGATTTTAATAGTTGTTTTAAACGTGTTACAACAATTACTTTTGCATCTTCTGGTAAAATAAACTTACCTTCACCAAAAAAAACTTTAAACCCGGAACCACGGGTTGCAATCGGTTCTTGTGCTGTAATAGCTTCACTTAAATAATGTTTTTGGGTTGCCTTTTTATGCATACCCAATATTCTTTGTTTTTCTGATTCGGAAATAATAAATAAATTTTTCATAATTTTTTTTATTATAAATATGGTATTAAATTAAAAAAATGTCTATATTTGTAAAAAAAACATGGCAACAATAAAAAGTATATTAGTCTTACATCCAAAACACGGTCAGTTAATATCTGAAACTTTCTTAGATGAGATACAACATCAGATATTTTTAAAAATGTTGCACACTGCAGTTGCGATTGGTAATGATTTTACCACATACAACGGAAAAGACTTTTTCATTCACGTCCCAAGTGGAATGTTAAAGGAATGTTTGATTTTAGGTCAAACACAAGAAGTTTCGATGACCGACGTAGTTGTTGCGAAGTCGAAACTTGAAATGTAGTTTCCTTGTTCTTAAAACAAGGTGGTGGAGAAGTTGACATTATTCAATGTCGGCCCAAAATTAAGGTGGAAGAGATTCCACCTTTTTTTATTTAAATGATATTTATAAAATAGTATGAAAATTAATTATAATTATATAATAAAAGAGTCAATCAGAAGGGTTTTAAATGAAACCACAGAAAAGGTTGAGATAATTGATATATCAGGGTCGTCTAATTATAAATATAAAAATAAGAAGTTAAAATCTAATTCTCACTTTATAATTCACCACACTGCCGGTAGAGGATCCGCCGAAGGAGTTGTAAGTGTATTAAATAAAAGAAAGTTAGGAGTTCAATGGGTTATTGATAGAAAAGGAAAAATTTACCAAACATTACCTTTAGGTGGTTATGGTGCTCACTGTGGGAATTCAGATGAATTTGTTAGTAAAGGAGCTCCTCCGGGTATTAATAATTCAAATTCACAAGGTGTTGAAGTTATTGCTAATAATGATGCGGATGTTTTAGAAATACAAGCGATAGCCACTTTAAAATTGGTTAAATACTTAGGTTTTAAACCAAGTCAACTATATGGACATGGTGAAATAGCACCTGGTCACAAACAAAGAACTGAAGGGGCAACAATTAAAAAATTTATTAAAGATAACTGGAACAAAGATCCAAAACAATATGAATTTGAAACGGTGAGTGTTAATCCTTCTGTAGAATTAAAACCGGTTAGCCCTGCAAAATCAAAAGAATATTTAGAATATGCATTAGCAGCCAATAAAATAAAAAAACCATCAGGAACTGGAGATATAAAAGTTTCCGAATTAAAAACAAAGACAGATGATGGTGAAAAAGTATTCGGGTCGATAAGAAAAAGAGATAATATGTCTTTTTTGTTTAAGTTCGATAACAATAAAAATTTATATTATTTATCTGATTTAAAAAGTAATATTACATCATTAGATAAATTAAAAGAAAAAATAAACTCAAAAGAATGGAAAAAATTATGACAATAAATGATGTGATAAGAAAAGTATTAAAAGAAGAGTTTTTTAAAAACGAATTTTTATATGAAGATATGTACGGGTCTGTCGAAGAAGTCTTTTCTTTAAATGAGGCAGAATACCAAGGTAGAAAAGTACAACTTGGTAAAATTATGCAAGGAGATATTAAAAAGTTCAAAGTTTATGTTAAAAACGACAAAGGAAAAGTTGTTAAAGTGAACTTTGGATTTGGTGGGAAATCTGCAAAAGGAAAACGAATGGTGATTAAAAAGAACAACCCTGAAAGGAGACGTTCATTTAGGGCAAGACACAATTGCGATAATCCTGGACCAAGATGGAAACCAAGATATTGGGCATGTAGAACATGGTAATAAATAAATTAATTTAATAAAAATGAAAAAAATAGTTAGACTAACAGAATCCGATTTAAATAAAATTGTTAAAATAACAATCAACGAAAGTTTAAATCAAGTTGCTGAAGATTTCAGAGGGACATGTAGAAGAGTATCTAGTTCTTTAGATGATTTAGATTCTGCAACAAAAAGAGGAGATTCAAGAAAAATTGATGAAGCAAAAGATTTGGTTAAACATCAAGTTAGAAGGTTAGAAAATTTAATTGATGAATTAAAAAGAAAGTTAAGATAAAAAAATTGTATGGGAAAAATTATTATAACAGAAAAACAATTCAAAGAAGTTGTTAGAAGATTAGACGAAGAAGAAAAAGAAGGTTCTTACATGGCAAAACAACAACTGTTTACCATCGCAACATTAGCGTACAAAATGTGGGAACTAATGGAAGAAGGTGAACAACTTGAGGATTGGATGGAATCAAAAATTGCACAATCAGAGCAATCAATCACATCCGTGGTTAAATCTTTTATGTATGATGAGTTGGAGGATAGAGTTAAAGGACCAAACGGGTTTGACCCTAATGATTTGATTATTGGTCAGTAATAATTAAAAAAAATTATATAACCCTCCTTTTTTTAATTGGAGGGTTTTTTATTTAGAAAAAGTTTCATATATTTGTAAAAACAAACAAGATGTACGTAATAGTTAAACATGTTAAAACACAAGACGACAGGACTCTTCCTGTAATCATGTTAGATACACAGAGTGAAGTGTGGGAGTTTGATAATAGGGAAAAGGCACAAGAGATGGTAAACATCCTCAATACCAACACAGACTCAGGTCACAAATACGAAGTTAAGAAAGTTTAATAATATGGTCCGCTAGCTCAGCTGGATAGAGCAACTGCCTTCTAAGCAGTAGGTCTCAGGTTCGAATCCTGAGCGGATCACTAAAAAATTAATTATGGGATTAGACGTTTTTGAACAACAACACTACGAGTATATTAACTCAGAAGATTTTTTTCAGTTTATGAAAGAAATGTTTGAATATGAAGAAAAAGAGGCTTTATCTTCTGAAGAAAATGAATTATCATTATAATAGGTTAGGTTAATTGATGATGTTTTTTGGGTGACCTAAAAACAAAAAAATAAGTCGTATAGCTCAGTTGGTAGAGCAATCCATCGTGGACGTGTCACAGGTTTGAATCCCGTTGCGACTTATGACCATTTAAAAGGTGTTAAATTTTTTAGCACCTTTTTTTACATTCAATTTTTTTTCGTATATTTGTATTATGAAAAACAAATTACCATACGAAGCCACATCAAAAGCAATCCAAGGATATTCAGAATCAGTGATTGCAAAATCAGAAACTAACGATTGTGTTGTAAGAGCATTTGCATCGGCATTCGA
>JACCDX011827919.1_pt1 | contig 17572 bp, 28 predicted proteins | sample 7449681 | NCBI WGS metagenome assembly JACCDX01 (sample SAMN15323450, study PRJNA562643) | freshwater metagenome | isolation source: river surface water | place: USA:Blue River Watershed | collected 2017-08-18
GGTAGTTTATTTGATTTTGAATAAAAAATCTATTGACTTTTTACTACCGCCTAAATAAAATTAACAAAAGGATTTTAATCATGAAAGCAATCTTACAAGACATCGTTGCCCACACTAACAAGTTGGGGTTTTTAAATATCGTTAAAGTAACCGGTACTGAAGATAAGACACTAATCGACAGCATGGCTGACGACCGTAGTGTTATTATGTACGCCGAGACAAAGGACCCACAAACTTCTATGCAAGGAGTGTTTGGTATGCCTCAACTCGAAAAACTTCGTTACTTAGTTGATGGTAAAGAATATCAAGACGATGCAAAGATCGAAGTTGTTACAGCAGACAGAAACGGTGAAACTATTCCTGTAGGCTTACACTTTGAAAATAAGGACGGTGACTTCAAGAACGATTATCGATTCATGAACACTGAGATTATTAACGAGAAACTTAAGACTGTTAAGTTCCGCGGTGTTAACTGGCACGTTGAAGTTGAACCAACTGTCAGTGCTATTCAGCGTTTCCAATTCCAAGCAGGCGCTAATACAGAACACACGACATTCCTTGCTAAGACAGACGGTGACAAACTTGTATTTGTATTCGGTGATCAAAGTAGTCACGGCGGTGAGTTTGTTTTTGCTACTGGTGTTACAGGTAAACTAAACAAGGCGTGGACTTGGCCAGTTGTTAGCGTTCTAAGTATTCTTAAGATTGCAGACGGTAACAATACCAAGATGAGTTTTAGCAACGACGGTGCTATGCAAATTGAACTAGATAGCGGCATTGCTACTTACAAATACATTATTCCTGCACAGGCATGATAAAAGGGATAAATCAAGGCGGTAGATATATTACTGTTACAGGCGGAACACCTAGCAGTAATTATATCAACAACTATAGTGGTGCTCAGGGCATAGGCAATATGCGATTCAATACGTCTAATCAAAATGTAGAAGTATGGGACGGAAATATTTGGATGACTTTACAAAGTTCCTATGCTACTGTACAATTAGATAACGAAGCAATTCGTATCCTAGATTGGGCAAAAGAAAAGATGCAGGAAGAATATTTGTTAATAGAACTTGCAAAGAAACACCCTGCCATAAGTGCTGCCTTGGAACAAGTGCAACGAGCACAGGAGCAATTAAAAACAACAATTATATTGAGTAAAGATGAAGAATCCACCACGTAACCTAACACCATTGCAGAAAGATTATGCTGTATATCTCCCTGCTATCAGTAGTTTCTACAGCACCTACGTCGCCAAGCAACGTCTAGAAGAATTTGTTCCTAAGGATCGTATTCCTGCAGGTTTTGATCGCGGGATTGAAGGAATGAACTTTCTAAACCCCGAACAAGGTTACTTTACCTACAAGTATGCTCTGTATTCGGCGGGTCACGCACAATTAGACATTGTTAAGGCACAAACACAAGAGTCAATGATCCAACAACGTGATCGAGGAAACAGTCTTATTTTAGGAGACTCGGGTGGATATCAGATTGGTAAGGGTGTTCTTAAGTTCGACTGGCTTAACTTCGAAGGCAAAGAAGCAAACAAGACTCGTCAAAGCATTTTAGAATGGCTAGAAGCAACGGCTGACTGGTCAATGATGTTAGACGTTCCTACTTGGGCTTGCGATCATATTCATAGTCCTAAGACAGGACTGAAGACATTTGAAGACTGTCTAGACAAGACGAAGTTTAATAACGATTACTTCTTAAAGAATCGCCTAGGTGCTACTAAGTGGCTTAACGTTTTGCAGGGCAGTGATTGGGATACAGCCGAGAAATGGTATAACGGTATAAAAGAATTTAGCGACCCTAAAGGCCCATATGCAGGCAAGGAAGCAGAAGGTTGGGCCTTTGGTGGTGCTAACATGTGTAAAATGGATATTACTCTTAAGCGTCTAATGACTCTTAGAGAAGATGGTTTGCTGAAAGGCAAAAACTGGATCCACTTCCTGGGAACCGCCCAGTTAGATTGGTCATGCTATCTAACACAAATTCAACGTCAAATTAGGAAACACATCAATGAAGAAATTACCATATCTTTTGACTGCGCCTCACCGTTCATTGCAACAGCCCACGGACTTGTCTACACAAACGCAGTCCACACTCCCAAAAGGTGGAGCGTTATTATGGACAAAGCACCAGATAACAAAGCACTTGCAAAGTCCGACATCCCGTTTCCCTTCGAATCGGAATTCGGCCGCAGGTTAACTTTGGGTGATATCTGTCACTATGCTCCAGGTATGTTAAACAAGATTGGCAAAGAAGGTAAAACTTCTTGGGACAGTTTTGCCTATGCCTTAATGATGGGACATAATGTTGAATGTCATATTACTGCCGTTCAACGTGCTCAACAGTTAATGGATATCGAAGTTGCTAAGACCAAAGGTAAAATTAACTGGAAGCATTGGAAAAAAGTTAAGAGCGGAGATATGAGTGACGAATACAGCGATTGGGTCCCTCGTAATATCCTGTACTTCAGTAACTTTGTTGAAGACCTCTTTAATACTAAGACCAAGATAGAAGCATTTGAAATGATCGAACAAGCAGGTCCCTTCCTACGCAGTCTCGAAGGTGCTCGTCTACAAGGAGGACCTGCACAAAATACATTTGGCAATCTGTTCGAAATTGAAACAGTAACTGATCAAGAAGAAATTGATCTTGCTAATCCGGACGATGATGATTTAAGAGCCTTAGAAGAAGGCATTACAGGTGAATAATGAATTACTATCGTATTACTCCATTAGAAAAGAAAAGCATCGAATATTTTGTAGATGTTTATGAACGTCTGCCTGATGACACTATCCGCGGGTTTGATGTTACCGAGACATGGCGATGGGGACAGGGGTGGCGCGAAGAAGACCATCCTGTTATGGAGGGAGAAGATACAGTGTATTGTAATCCTCAAGAAGGTTGGGGATGTGAACTCGACGACCTTTGTGCTGTACATGTAAACTTTAGTGATGGATTTACTGAAGAAGAAAAAGAAGAGATCGAAGCCATACTTCGTGGCGAAAAGGAAGATGAGGATGGCAGGTGGGGCACTGCATGGTTATATGACGGCGATCATAACTGGGAAATTGAAGACGATCATGTAGCCATTATCGGTCCTTACAAAGTAGACCTGTGTGATAGTGATGGCAACGTAACCGAAGAAAATACAAAATTAGAACCTAGGCCAGATCCAAGAACAAGTTGGCCTTGGAGTGTAGATAATCCAAAACCGGAGGAATAAAATGGCACGTAAAAAGAAAACCGAAGAACAGATTATTAAAGAAGTATCTAAACTAGTTGCAGAAGAAACACTTCAAGCAACAGATACTCCAAAAAAGAAAAAATCAAAATCAAAGTTAATGGTAGACGGACATGGAGATGTACACGAAGTTCAAAAATGGCCCAAAATTGTAAAGGGTAGTCACCTAACAGTTATTACTCACGAAAATGGTAAAACTGAATTAGTTTGGGATGACGAAGCATTAACTAGAGATGTCCAAAAAGCATTGACAGACTACGAAAACTCTGTTAAAGTTAATACTGTTAAAACAACTAAGCGCAAAACAAAAAATGAAGCGTGATTACGATAACGGAGAATCCTCCGATGTAATCTTTTTTATCGGTAATGAAGTAGAGCATACTCCTGCATATGGTATGCGTACATTATTTGTTACCGGTGTTCAAGACGGACATGTAATTGCATCCAAACTAGATGGTTGCCGACACATCTTTTTTGGTGCTAATCACAGTTACAATCCTAAAACTTCGGAAGAGCATCATGCTTGGGAAGATATGATTCGCTTGTTCCTTGAGGCAGACTATCTGTGCAGTCTAGATATTCCAATTAATCAAGTTGAAGAATTTCACGAAGGTGGACTTTGCGAGTACGACAACTTTATTCCGCAGATACGTGTACCTATTCCATATATTCGGTTGTGGAATTATAACACAATGGTCAAAATCGACGATAAAGATTTTAAGTCCACAAACCCCGGTGTGTGGAGTCATAGTCTGCATAAATTAATGGACCGAAATGTATTTACAGATTGGTCACAGTATAAAAACGATAAGGTAATATAAAATGATTAACGCAAAAGTAACCAAGGGTACCCCTAAAGAAGACCCTCAAGAAAAACTGTTTAAGTTGCTCGAAAGCATTGACTGGAAGTTGTGGGAAATCTATAATATGATGAAAGACAACCTTCCCGAGAAGGCTGAAGTAAAAACAGAAAAGAAACCCGCATCTAAAGCAAAGAAGACAACCGATGAGTGAACTTAATATGATTTGGGTCACCTTTCGTAAGGAAGGTATTCATATGTACCCGGCGGCGGCCACAGATCCTAAACTAAAGACAGGCGATGAATATGACGTTAGTTTCCTCGGTACTCCGCATCGTCATATCTTCCATTTCAAAGTCTATATTCAAGTTTTTCACGATGATCGTGATATTGAGTTTATTCAGTTTAAGCGTTGGCTAGAGAAGTGCTACAATGATGGCACACTCGAACTCAACCATAAATCCTGCGAGATGATTAGTCGTGATCTTCACGCTACCATCAAGGCAAGATATCCAAGTCGTGAGATTTGGATCGACGTAAGTGAAGACGGCGAGAATGGCTGCTTCATTAAATTTCCATCAACCCTTTAATTAGGAAAATAAACTATCATGGCACAACCTGCCTATATTCAAAAAACCCTTCGTCTGAAGCCTGAAGTCGAAAAGATCTTTGATGATCTTGACGCATGGTTGGATCATTGCCGATTCAATCTTCTTCCTTACAACCCTGCGGACTTGTACAGGTCTAAGGAATATAAGGACTTTGCCCGTCCAGCATGGACAGGTGAACGGCGCCCATACAAGGGTAATAAGCCTAGGTATAACAATGGCGAACGTTTTTCTAATTGATTTAGAAAGCGTAGAGACAAGGTACACGGGTCAATGGAAGGCCCATGTACCTTCCTTACTACGAAAGGCAGGACACAATGTTCAAATTATATCTGGCCCTACGGATATTCCTAATGCCACTACTCCTGGTGCTTTCCTTAATTTTGGTGGTACCAACATATATAAGTCAGCACAAGTGGAGCAAATGGGTCGTTTATTTTGCTCCGGATCAGTGGTTGCTGGCGACCACTTCATCTTTACTGATGCTTGGCATCCTGGCATAATCAACTTAAAATATATGAGTGAACTGTTACAGATCCCTGTAACGATTCATGCGCTGTGGCATGCTGGCAGTTATGATCCTCAAGACTTCTTAGGACGTCTTATCGGTCGTGCTAAGTGGGTACGTCACGCTGAGAAAAGTTTCTTCTACGCCATCGACCATAACTATTTTGCTACAGACTTTCATATTAAGATGTTTGTAGATAATTTGCTAGAAGACGGTTTCAAGAATGAAAATCCTTGGTACGATTTAGATTTTGAAGATTATCTAACTAGTGGTAAGATTGTTCGTACTGGTTGGCCTATGGAGTATATGGAAGATACTCTTACTTCATACAAGGGTATGACTAAGCGTGATCTTATTTTGTTTCCACATCGTATTGCTCCAGAGAAACAAGTTGAAATCTTTCGTGACTTAAAAGAACATTTGCCTCAATATGAGTTTGTTATTTGTCAAGAGCAAGAACTAACAAAGAACGAATATCATAATATGCTAGGCGAAGCCAAACTAGTATTCAGTGCAAACTTACAAGAAACACTAGGTATTAGTTGGTATGAGGGTGCTATTGTAGATGCTATCCCTATGGTGCCAGATCGTTTAAGTTACAGCGAAATGGCTTATTCTACATTTAAGTATCCTAGTGAATGGACACTAAATTTCGATGCATATCAAGCACACCGTCCATTGTTATGCGATAAGATTATTCAGTACATGAATAATTACGAAAAGTTCTTGCCAACACTCCGTAAGCAAACACAGGACTTAACTGATAATTTCTTTAGTGCAGATAAATTATTGGAGATGATTAAATGAAATGGTTTTTAAATATGTTAGAGCGGCTAGGTCGCAAACGTATTGTTATGGACAGGATTAATAATGAGCCTTATCTCGAACGCTATTACCTTTTTCTTAAGGATCGAAAGCACTTCCCCTTCAATGTGTTTCTTCACCGTTTCCTTAAGTCAGATCCCGATGATGTGCATGATCACCCATGGGGTTATGCTACGCTTATCTTAAAAGGCGGTTACTATGAATGGGTAGGCAAGTTTAACTCCGCTGGTCAAAAAATTGGTGAAGAAAGAGTTTGGCGCGGTCCTGGTCACTTCCGTATATGTCGTGCTACTTCTTATCACCGCATTGAACTATGCGAAGGTGTAGACTGCTGGACAATGTTTATGCCAGGTCCTCAACGTAGAGAATGGGGATTTTGGTATAAAGGTGCATGGATGCACAACGACAAGTATCTTAAAGGTCGGTCAGAGGGAACTTTGTAATTCTTCTATCGTGATCTGAAGCACAGGCAATCATTGTGCATTTCTGAGGGCCAGTAGGTGGTATCCATCCTTCATGCCAAATGTTACCCAAAGGTTGATTATTGCAATCGCTACCTTTAACATAACCTTGCGGTCCTATAAACAAATACTCAATACCTGCATTACACATTTGCCCAACAAAGGCAGGTGATGTAGTGTAGGTTTCTTTATATCTTTCCTCAAACGTTGTAGTTTCAAACTTCTGTTTCTCTAGAACTAACTTAGATGGAGGTGGTAGGGGTGGGGGCGGAACTGGCTTTGGGGGCGGCGCTATATTAGGCGGAGGTGGGGGTTCGGGCGGTTTTCTTAAATTAAAAGGTTTATTAAATAACCATATCTTATCTAACTGTGCGTTAGTATAAGGAAACATTCCACCTGCGGTATCGCTATTGTTATATAGAATATATTTAGGGATAACCATATTACATTCTTCTTCTAGTAATGAAGCGCGATTCATATCTTCGTCAAAATGATCAGGACGAACAGGTACATTTACATTTATAGGTTTTTTCTTTTCTTTAAATGTATCAATAATGTATTTTATTAATTTCGGATTCTGCCAATAATGGTATGTAAGATTTAGTCTATCAACATATGGTTCTATAGCCCACCAATCCATCCAAAGTTTTCCTCCATTGGTGTTTAGTTCCATAGAGTTACCATTGGTCCTACACAGTTTGAGCAACATGGCAATATCGTCCATATCAAGAGGCTCGCCACCGTTAAATGCCCAATCTATCTTCCTTCCTAATTTGCTGTAGGAATCTATTAACAATTGGGCAACACGCAGATATTCTTTAGTCTCGGGGGGAATAGGGCCACCGCGAGCATGAATTGGACAGTATGAGCATTCGGACTTGCAAAAGTCGTTCAACGCCCACACTATTTTGGTTTTTAAATTTTGCATACCTGTGTTGACAAATCTAAATAAAGAATATATAATTACTTATCTTATCAAGGTGCCCTATGGATCTAGACTCAAAAACAGAAGAAGTAATGGATATTCTGCAAGAAGAAGCCGCAGAAGTAATTCAAGCAGTAAGTAAAATTAGCCGATTTGGGCTAGACAACTTTAAGCCAGGTAAACCTAAAACTAATAGAGAACATCTCGAAGAAGAACTAGGTGACATGTTGGCTATGATTGACATCTTACTCGAGAAAAAAGTAGTATCTATGAATAATCTAGAAACTGCTAAAATAGCAAAAATTGAAAAATTAAAGAAATGGTCAAGCATTTATGAGCAAAATTAAAGTAAGCGAATTATTCTATTCAATACAAGGTGAAGGACGCTATATGGGCGTCCCTTCTGTTTTCTTAAGAACTTATGGTTGTAACTTTACTTGTCAAGGCTTTGGTATGCCTAGAGGACAAAAAAGCACGGAAGCAGATGAAATCTCCGAAGTTGTACACCTATACAACAAATACGAAGAACTTCCGCTAGTGAGTACAGGTTGCGATAGTTACGCTAGTTGGCATCCTGCATTTAAAGAACTAAGCCCTATGATTGAAGTCGAGGGACTAGCAAAAAACATTGTTGCTACTCTTCCTTATATGGAATGGAAGGACGAGCATCTTGTAATTACCGGCGGTGAGCCTTTGCTAGGTTGGCAACGTGCCTATCCCGAATTGTTGGATCAACCCTGCATGAGTAATTTAAAAGAAATTACTTTTGAGACCAATGGTACAATGCGGCTGACAAAAGACTTTAAGGAATACTTGCTTAAATGGTCTATGCCACATCCAGACTTTAAACGAGAAATTACATTTAGCATAAGTGCCAAACTTCCTGTCAGTGGCGAGCCTTGGGAGGATGCAATCAAACCCGAGGTAGTGTGCGATTATGAAAATTACGGATATGCTTATCTAAAATTCGTTATTGCTTCTGAGGAGGATCTTAAAGATGCTGAACGTGCAGTTGAAGAATATCGTGCGGCTGGTTTTAAAGGGCCTGTGTATGTTATGCCTGTCGGTGGCATTGACAGCGTGTATTCCCTTAACAATCGTACAGTGGCAGAAATGGCAATGCGAAAAGGATGGCGGTACAGTGACCGACTTCAAGTGCCGCTCTTTAAAAACGCCTGGGGAACTTGATGGAGACCAAAAAAAGAACTCTAGCAAGGATGGTCAGTTATAGAATAACTGCCTGGCTTTTTACAATATTCTATACATGGTTGTTTACAGGTAGTATCGGACAAGCAACCGGATTTGCTACGGTACTACATATTCTGCTCAGTATTGATTATTATGTACATGAGAGAATTTGGCTAAAAATTAAATGGGGAAGAACTGATGAAAAAAATCCTTGAAAAAGTATTTGGTATAGATAAAATTAAAGCAGAAACAGAAGCAAGTTTGAAGGCGGCAGAGGAAGCCAAACATCTTGCAGAGGAAGCCACAGCGGCCGCTGAACGTGCTAAAGAAATAGAACGATTAGCGAAACTAAGTCCAAAAGAACTAGCATCCGAAAAGAAAGAACCTTGGGTAGCGGTTTTAGAAACTCACGTAAACAAGGATAATGTACGCAACGGTTTTTTTGAACTTGACTGGAATGAATACTTTGTGTTACAATTGCGTAGTGCTGGATATACCGGTGCAACTGACGAAGAGATTGTGGACCAATGGTTCAACGAACTTTGTCGTAATGTTGGCGCAGACGAAGGCGTTGACATGAGCCGTCGTGGTGCAGGCTATGTAAATCGCGCCCTCCGTGATGATGGACGAACTGAGGTTAGTTAATGAGTAAAACATACATTCTTGTTGATACTGCAAATACATTTTTTAGGGCTCGACATGTAATTCGAGGTAGCCTAGAAGACAAGGTTGGTATGAGCATTCACACCACACTAGGTAGTATTCGCAAGGCATGGCGAGACTTTAACGGTGACCATATCGTGTTCTGCTTAGAGGGTAGATCGTGGCGTAAGGATCACTATGCTCCATACAAACGGAACCGCACCGACGCTCGGGCCGCGCAGAGCCCTCGCGAGGCCGAAGAAGATCGAGTATTTTGGGAAACATTTGATCAGTTCAAAGACTTTGTAATTAATAAAACAAATTGTACAGTTCTACAAAATCCACAACTAGAAGCAGACGATCTCATTGCAGGTTTTATCCAAAGTCATCCTAATGACAACCACGTTATTATTAGTACAGACGGAGACTTTGCACAACTCATTGCGCCAAACGTAAAACAATACAACGGTGTTATGGAAGTAACAACTACACACGAGGGGTATTTTGATGCCAAAGATAAACCTGTTATTGATAAGAAAACTGGCGAAGCAAAAGGCGCACCGGACCCAAAATGGTTACTCTTTGAGAAGTGTATGCGTGGCGACACCTCCGACAACATCTTTAGTGCTTATCCGGGAGTACGCGAGAAAGGCACAAAGAATAAAGTTGGTCTCCGTGAAGCCTTTGCCGACAGAGACAGCAAAGGTTGGGCCTGGAACAACATGATGCTTCAGCGTTGGGTCGATCACGAAGGTGTCGAACATCGTGTGCTAGATGATTATAACCGTAATGTTATCCTTTGTGACCTGACGGCACAACCAGAAGAGATTAAAAGCATTATTAAAGAAACAATCGAAACTGCTACAAAGGCAGATAAAAATATCCCCCAGGTTGGTATTAGATTGATGAAATTCTGTGCAGAATTTGACCTACAAAAAATTAGCGAACAAGTACAGAGTTATGCTGAACCACTTAATGCGAGGTATACACAATGAATACAGCAAAAGTATTGATACCTAATAAGGAATGGGTAGTTACTGAAAATCATAAAAAGATTGGAGCAATTACCAAAGACAAAAAGGGTTACCATTTTATTAAAAAAGGAAAAACTGTTGAGTTTAAGAATCTTAACGATCTTAAAGCACAATTAGGTATTGCCCTTTTCGAAGAAGGTATTAAAAATAATACCCAGGAATTGGATAACAAAACTTACGTTATCTACGATTTTCCATGTAGCAGTAAGCCCTACGAACCCGTTTATAGTGTTAAAGAAAAATTGCCGCTGTATGCTAAAAGTGCAAAAAGCAAAAGCAGATATTGTGCAGGGTATTACATTATTCAATTCCGTAAAGGTTGGGTTAAAAGTTTCTGCCCGAAACTAATTACATTACAAAGATATCCGTACTACGGACCGTTTAAAACGGAATTAGAAATGAAGACCATGTTAAATAGTGTTAATAAACTATGAGTAATCTTAATACATTTCCTATCGAAGACTTCTTAAACAAGGCTAGAATTGCCATTAAAACTAATCAAAAAGGGCTTACATTAAGCATTAAAGAAGTCACTGATTTACAGAACAGTCTAAGTGTTGTGATGACAAGATTAGCCGGTGAATCTCAATCAGTTGGTATTGGCGAAGATATAGTAATTAAAATCAACGGTGGTAAATTCTAAATAGTTTTTATAAATATATACGCACTTATCGGAGTATGTATATATTATGAGCAGACCAAAGCCAAATGTTATTTTAGAAATTACCAACAAGAAAACTTACAAAACTGATCAAGTTTTGGAAGCAGAGGCTATTTGGGCTGTATTTTTTAAAGATCAGCCAATTAATTTAAAAACTAATAGTATTGTTGCTCAACAAGTCGGTCCAAAATATAAAAAAGTTAGTTTTTCAAATGCAGGACACGCATTTAATTTGGCTGAAAAACTAAACAAGATGTTTAATACTACCGACTTTGCCGTTTTCAAATTGACTACTGGCGAAAAATTGACAGATGAATCTCAAAGTTAACCTAACAAAATATATTGCAGAATTAGAGAATCTTCCTGTTGACGAAAAATCAATTAGACAACACATAATACATTGGTGGCAAAACCCTAGATCCAAAGAACGGGGCGGGTTGAAATTAACTGATGAAGGCTTTGCCCGTTTTACACGGCATATAAAAGCACACCAAATCAAATTGGACAATCAAGTAGAATATACTAACCAAATGATCTTGCGTTTGGATAACTTTATTACCTGCCCGTGGTATATTTCCAAAAAAGAAGTTTGGGTTTTTGACGATAAAATGGCTGTCCAATTGGTGTTGTTTTCTGGCAACATCACAAAATTTACTTCTGCTAAAGCAAAATCACTTGACAGAGTTCAGGATTGACAGTACAATAATAACATATTGATGCAAAAGGCATTGATATTATCCTAACTCATTTTTGAAAGTGTAAAATGGCAGAGCAAATTTCCACTAATCGTACTGTCACTCCTAACGAAGCAAAACGTAGCATTCGTAAGTGTGTTAAAATTAAGCGCCCCGTTTTTATGTGGGGTCCTCCGGGTATTGGCAAGTCCGATATCGTTAAACAGATCGGTGAAGAACAAGACCGTGAAGTTATTGACGTTCGTTTGAGCCTTTGGGAACCTACTGATATTAAAGGTATCCCCTATTACAATTCAGACGAAAAAACTATGACTTGGGCACCTCCGTCTGAACTGCCCACTGACGAAGACAGTACCGCTATCCTGTTCTTGGACGAACTTAACTCTGCCGCACCTGCTACACAGGCCGCCGCTTATCAACTTATCCTTAACCGACGTGTTGGTACTTATAAATTGCCCGACGGTGTTTCCATTGTTGCGGCAGGTAACCGTGAAACTGACAAGGGTGTAACTTATCGTATGCCTGCTCCGCTGGCTAACCGTTTTGTTCACATTGAATTGAAAACTGATTACGAAGATTGGCTCCAGTGGGCTACTACTAATCGCGTACACGAACAGGTTGTCGGTTATGTTGGCTTTGCCAAACAAGACCTCTACGACTTCGATCCTAAGAGTTCCAGCCGTGCTTTCGCTACTCCTCGTTCTTGGAGTTTCGTTAGCGAACTTCTGCAAGACGACGACCTGCCTGAAAATACGCTAACCGATCTGGTTGCAGGTGCAATCGGTGAAGGTCTTGCCGTTAAGTTTATGGCACACCGCAAGGTTGCAAAACAGATGCCTAAGCCCGAAGACATTCTGGCAGGTAAGGTTAAGAAGTGCGACATCAAAGAAATTTCTGCGATGTACTCGCTTACTGTTTCTATGTGCTACGAACTCCAAACTGCCTACGAAAAGAAGGTCAAGGATTGGGATGCAATGGCAGACAACTTCTTTGGTTTCCTGATGGATAACTTCCCAACCGAACTGGTTGTTATGGGTGCTAAAGTTGCATTGACTAACTACCAACTGCCGTTTGATGCTTCTAAACTGTCCAACTTTGATCGTTTCCACGACAAATATGGCAAGTACATTATCACTGCAATGGAAGGTTAATAAAAGGCCCGTAGGGGCCTTTTTAACTTGCATTTTTTCTTTTTTGAGTGTATAATTGTATATATACAGTTAAACAGGAGCACACAATGTCCGCAAATACTTCCACAGCATCTAAACAAAAGCCTATTCAAAAGCAAAATTTTACCTCCGATCAAAAGAATAAGATCGTTGAAAAATTAATTACTGCCCGAATTGGTCTGCTTCTTCGCCATCCGTTCTTTGGCAATTTGGCAACTCGTTTGAAACTTGTTGATGCCACTGACTGGTGCGGTACACTGGCTACCGACGGTCGCCATTTCTATTACAATCTAGATTTTGTCAATGCACTAACTCCTAAAGAATGTGAGTTCGGCTTTGCCCACGAAGTTCTTCATAACGTCTTTGATCATATGGGACGTCGCGAAGGTCGTGATCCTAAACTAAGTAACATTGCCGCAGACTACGCCGCTAATCAAATTCTTAAAGATGAGCGCATCGGTGAAGTACCTAGTTTCATTAAGATTTTCCAAGACAACAAATACCGTGGATGGTCCTACGAACAGATCTACGAAGAAATTGAAAAGAATGCTATTAAAATTGATATTAGCCAACTTGGAGAACTGCTCGACGAGCACCTCGATGGTGAAGAAGGTGAAGGCGGCGAAGGTGACGATGGTGACCAAGAAGGCAAAGGTAAGGGTCGTCCTAAACTAACTCCTGAAGAAAAGAAAGCCATTCGCGACGAAATTAAAGAAGCAATGGTGGCGGCTGCTCAATCAGCAGGTGCTGGCAAAGTGCCTGCAGGTATTCAACGCATGATCCAGTCCTTCACTGAGCCTAAGATGGACTGGCGCCAAATGTTGCGTATGAACATTCAAAGTATCTTTAAGAGCAATTTTAGTTTTGCCCGTCCTAACCGTAAGAGTCAACATAGTGGTGCGGTTCTTCCTGGCATGATGAACGAAGAAACTATTGATGTTAGTGTTTGCATTGACATGAGCGGTTCTATCAGTGATGCTATGGCACGAGACTTCCTTAGCGAAGTCAAGGGCATCATGGAAGAATACAAAGACTTCAAACTGGATCTATGGTGCTTTGACACCGAAGTTTATGGTTATAAACAATTCACCGGTGACACTGCTGATGAGATTAACGACTACGAGTGCCAAGGCGGTGGTGGTACTGATTTTGATGTTAACTACCAATTTATGAAAGACAGCGATATTAATCCTAAAAAGTTCATCATGTTTACTGATGGATATCCTTGCGGTAGTTGGGGTGATGAAGATTACTGCGACACGCTGTTTATTATTCACGGCAACAAAGAAATTGTTGCACCCTTTGGACAAACTGCTTATTACGAAAAATGAGTCTTAGCCGGGGAGAAGTTAACCCATTGAGCGTTTTGAAACTTAGGAAACTAAGTTTCATTCCTGCTCATTTTACCAAAATTTCTATTGATCTAACAGATATCAAAATGTTAGACCACTGGATTAACTACCACTTAAATAGTAGGTATGCAATTAAGAGGACCTTTTCACTCGATGCCAACAAGAAAATGGTCGAAGTGATTGAAGTTGGGCTAGAAGATCCTAGAGAACTAACTATGCTCACCCTCGGTTGCCCTTATGTACATAAAAAATAAAGGATAGTTTATATGGAAAATCAAGAACAACAAGCGCAAATGCCTAGCCAAGACGTTGGTGGTCAAACAGAAGCGCAACAGGCACAACCAGAACTTAATATTGTCGATCTACAAAATATTAGAGCAATCATTGACACAGCATGTCGTCGTGGTGCGTTCGGTGGTGCCGAATTGACTGCTGTTGGAAGCACATTTGATCGTTTAAATACCTTCCTAAATGCAGTTGCCCCTGCTCAGTTACCCGCTGATCAGTCCCCTGCACAATAAGGAGATATTATGAAACACGTAGGAAAAATGAAAAACAACGGTGCTAGAGTAGCCGTTGCTTACAGAACACTACCAGGAGATTCAGGCAGTGCTCTTGTAGTAGGCACAGGTAATCTTCCTGACTCTTGGCACGACACCTTGATGACTGTTATACAAGATCCTAGTGGTCAAGAAGCAAATGAACTTGCAGATATTCTTGCAGTTCGAAAATTCCCAGATGGAAGAAATATTCTAGAAGCACTACATGTTACTGGAAATCTTAAAAAAGTCCCCACAAGTGGTGTACTCATGACTCCTACTGGTAACCCAAATGTTACAGTATTACTCAGTGAACTTAATCAGTTAATTGCAGAACAAAAAGGTGTAACAATTGATCAACTTGCTGTCACTGAAGGCATTAAGCCTAATCCAAAAACTAGCAAAGAATTAGAGAAAGAACTCAATTCTACTCCAGAAACTTTTGAAATTCCAGCCGATGTTGCTAAGACTACTTCTGCATCTGTAAACGAATCAGAAGAAACAATGTCTCCAACTCAGTTACGTAGTAAAGCAGATGCGTTATTCAAACAAGCACAGGCTCTACGTAAGCAGGCAGATGCTTTAGATCCTCCAAAGAAAAAAGCAAAAGTTGAAATTGAGGCACAATAATGTTTAAGGTTGGCGATAAAGTAGAAAAGGTTAGTGGATACAAATGGCCAGGAGTTATTGTATCTGTATTTGATACTTTAGCAGGTGAACGACGAGTAGTTGTAGAATGTACTGTTCCAGAAATTGCAGGAGCCTTACACATCTATAACGAAAAGCAATTAATGTTAAAAGAATAATGTCAGAGCAAGTTTACTTAGACGCATTAAAAAATATTTTAGATAACGGAGAAGACCGTCCTGATAGAACAGGCACAGGTACTCGAAGTATCTTTGGTATGCAGATGCGATTTGATCTTACCAAAGGCTTTCCTGCAATTACAACTAAAAAGTTAGCCTGGAAGGCCGTGGTAAGTGAATTACTGTGGTTCATCGAAGGTAGCGGAGATGAACGACGACTGGCAGAAATTCTACACGGTTCTCGAGAAACCGAAAAGAACACTATCTGGACAGATAACGCAATGGCTGACTATTGGGTCAACAAGCGTATGAAAAGAAGCAAGGGTGACCTAGGTCGTGTTTACGGTGTTCAGTGGCGAAGGTGGCGTAAGCCTCTTATCAGAATTAACAAGGTTGTCTTGCAGAATCATGATCAACTGTTGGCACTGATCGAAGGACTTAAAACTGATCCTTACGGTCGCAGGCATATCATTACAGCGTGGAATCCGGGTGAACTCGATCTAATGGCATTACCCCCTTGCCATATGATGAGTCAGTTTTATGTTAGTAACGGAAAGTTAAGTTGCCAGATGTATCAGCGTTCGGCAGATATGTTTTTGGGAGTGCCGTTCAACATTGCAAGTTACGCCCTATTCACTCATATGATTGCACAGGTGTGCGGATTCGAAGTAGGTGACCTAATCATTACCGTCGGCGATGCACACATCTATAACAATCATTTCGAACAGGTGAAAGAGCAGTTAGGGCGCAAGCCGTTAGAACTTCCACAACTAAAATTAAATCCAGAAGTTTCTGTTATTACGGGATTTACTATGGAAGATATTAGTTTAGAAGGCTATACTAGCCACGAGGCTATTAAAGCCCCAATGGCTACTTAAACTTTAATTTCAATTACACCAAAAGGCCCTGCAAAATCTTGTAGGGCTTTTCCTATTACGGCGTCCGAACTGTCGTGGTCTTGCTTTTTTGTAGCATGTCCCGGTTTATATCCGCTAGCAACTAGTAGATCACCCTTCTTAACAGGTCCGCAAATCTTGCAAGGAACACGGCCTTTTAAGGCAATAAAGGGGTGAGTTTCGTCGGTTCCTGCCTCGGAATTCATCATATATGCCGGATTTGTACTGACTACTCCTGCTACTGCTGTCGTAGCATGTAAAGTTGCCAATGTAACTTCTTTTTCTCCGCCTAACATTAGAACAGTGCCAGACTCATATACTGCATCTGCTTCATAACGTTCGGCAATGTCAGCATACAGGGCACTGGCCGCCGTAACGTTTAGCACATTAGTAGACGGTGTTAGATAGAAAGTGCTAGTTGTGTATAGAGCCTGCGATCCATCAGTTGACAGAGTAAATGGAATATAATGAGTTGATGTGCTACTGCTAGATTTTAGTTGGACTTGTTTGGTAGAAATTGCTTCTGCGGCAGTTCCCCATAACAAATATCCAGAAGCAGTTGTTAGCGAATCAGCAGAACTACCTGTTGTAGGATTAGCATTTGGTAATGTAATTCCTCTCTTAACTACAGGAAATCTTGTAGCAAGACCGGTTGATACAGCCGGAGTATACTGACCAAAATACGGAGATGTGTTAGGAGGATTGCCGATCATTAATATTGGAGTATTTCCAAAATTTGCCCTAATAGAGTTTTGATCGTTGGCGTATGTATCTTCTACTCGTCCAAATTCCCAAGAACTACTTGCTCCTCCATATGGCTGGCTGGCTGTCCAGGTATTGGTTATAGAATCGTAGGATTTGATCTGTTGGTTAAAACTATCCCACCATAGATCACCAGTTGTCGGAGTAGTCGGTGGTGTTGTTCCGTAAGGAATATTTGTTACATCTCGAAAATTAGATCCGTCATAACAGACTTTTAAACGACGAACTGTAGGAGAAGAATTGAACCACAATTGACCTTGTATAGGTTTTAAGGGTGCAGTTGGATTAGCAAAGTTTTCTAATAACTTTACAAAATTCTCCTCAACAGGCTGACCATATCCGGAATAGTTTCTTCCGACGAAGACCAAACTTGTAGAATTATCTACTGAGGCATCTTGGACTGTCGCTAGTGTAGCCCCGCTGGTTTTCTTTAAAATATATGGCA
>JACCDX010488832.1_pt1 | contig 17568 bp, 11 predicted proteins | sample 7449681 | NCBI WGS metagenome assembly JACCDX01 (sample SAMN15323450, study PRJNA562643) | freshwater metagenome | isolation source: river surface water | place: USA:Blue River Watershed | collected 2017-08-18
CGTGGCTGCCTTGATTCTCATTTTCGCCAATCCCGGTTGCAGCTCCAGCACCAAGGCGCCCCCGTCGCCCGGCGACACCGTGGTCCGGGCCGACCCCCCGCCCGTGGCCGCGCCCGCTCCGGCGCCCGCCCCCGTGGTCACGAGTGCGCCGCGCGGCGAGCCTTCGCCGGCCGCGCCCGTCCTTTTTGATCCCAACGCCGCGGCCGGCGCCGCGCCGTCGGGCGGGGCTTCGCCGGGCGTCGTGCGTTTCCTGCCGACCCGGCCCAACACCCCGGTCGCCGGCGCCCTTGTCGCCGAGCCGGTGAAGGACGTCGTTCCCACCACGACCTACGCGGTGAAGTCCGGCGACAGCCTCTGGACCATCGCCAAGAAGCACAAACTCACCGTCGCCGACCTCACGGTCGCCAACGGCATCGCCGCCAACGCCAACCTCCAGCCCGGCCAAAAACTCCTCATCCCGGCCAAGTCCGGCGCGGCGGTGCCCCCGGGACCCGCGCCCAAGTCGGGCGCTGCCGACGTGGCGGCCCCGGCCAAGGCCGCCAAGTCCGAGGCCGCGGCCGCGCCGCGCACCGGCGGCGCGACCGTCAAGCATGTGGTTCGCTCCGGCGAATCGCTGACCACCATCGCCCGCGATTACGGCGTGCGGCAGCGGGATATCGCGGTCGCGAACAACATCACCGATCCGGCCAAGATCCGCGCCGGCCACGAGCTGACGATCCCGATGCCCGCCGGCAAGTCCGCGCCCGCGGCCGCCAAGACGCCCGCGGTCGAGGCGCCGGTCGTTCCGGTGCAGTCGTCCGCGCCGCCCGCGGTCCCGATCATCCGTCTCGACGAGCCTTCCGTGCTGCCCGCGCCCAAACCCTGATCGCGCCGTCCCGCCGTCATGACGCCTACCCGCGACCTGCGTCCCGCCGAGCCCCAGCCGCTGATCAATCCGGCCTCGATCATCACGGTCTGCGCGCTCGGGTTGGTCGCGATCGGCCTCACGATCCTTTTCAGCGCCAGCGCGTGGTTCGTCGAGCGCCGCAACGGCGTCGTCACGCCCGTTCCCTACCTCTACCTCACCAAACAGATCGCCGGGCTCCTGGTGGCGGCCGCGCTCTGCTGGCTCTTTGCGCGCATCAATCTCGACGAACTCCGCCGCTACGCCTGGTGGATCGGCGGGTTTGCCCTCGTGCTGCTCGTGGTCGTGCTCTTCTCCAAGCCGATCAACGGTTCGCGGCGTTGGCTCTGGGGCGTCGGCCAGCCGTCCGAGTTCGCCAAGTTCGCGCTGGTGTTCTGCCTCGCCCACTACCTGGCGATCACGCAGTCGCGCATCGGGGAGTTCCAGCGCGGGTTCCTCGTGCCGCTCCTCATGACGGCCGCGGCCGTCGGTCTCGTGCTGCTCCAGACGGATATGGGCACCGCGGCCCTCCTCGTCGCGGTCGGGCTGCTCATGCTCTTCCTCGCGGGCGCGCGCTGGGCGTTCATCGTGCCGTCCGTCGGCGTCGTGCTTGCCGTGTTCGCGGCGGTGCTGGTTTTGATCCCCAATCGGCTCGAGCGCTTCACCGCCTTCCTCGACGTCGAGGCCCACAAGGGCGGCAAGACCTACCAGCTCTACCAGGCGCTCGCCGCCTACGCCTCCGGCGGCATCGAGGGCGTCAACCTCGGCCAGGGCCGCCAGCAGCTGCACTACCTGCCGGAGGCCCACACGGATTTCATCTTCTCCGTCGTCGGCGAGGAACTCGGCCTCGTCGGCACCTCGCTCATCGTGGTGCTCTTCGCCACGATCCTCTGCGCCGGGCTCCTGCACCTGCGCCGCGCCCCGAACCTCTTCCAGTTTCTGCTCGTGCTCGGCTGCCTGCTCGTGATCTGCCTGCAGGCCATCGCCAATCTGGGGGTCGTGACCGGGCTGCTTCCCACCAAAGGCATGTCGCTGCCGTTCATCAGCGCCGGGCTGTCCAACCTGCTCCTCATGGGCGTGCTCCTCGGCGTGATCTGGAACTCCCAGCTCAACTGGGGCCGCGTGAAACTGCCGGGCCGCGGCGGCTCCCTCCGGCCCCTCCCGGTCTGATCCCGCGTCCGATCCGCCGCCCGTGAACTTCCAACCCGCGCAGTCTCCCGCCGCCGCATCCGGATTCCCGGCGGTCGGTGCGTTTTTCCGGTGAGCACGTTTCTCATCTCCTGCGGCGGCACCGGCGGCCATCTTTCGCCCGGCATCGCGTTGGCCGAGGGCCTGCGCGGGCAGGGCCACGACGCCGTGCTCCTCATCAGCCGCAAGAAGGTCGACGCCCGCCTCAGCGAAAAATATCCCGCGCTCCGTTTCGAGCGCATCCCCGGCAGCGGATTCTCCTGGAAACCGCTGCCGCTGCTGCGGTGCGCCTGGTCGCAGACCCAGGCCGTCCGCTTCTGCGTGAAACTCATCCGCCGCGAGCAACCCGTCGCGGTCGTCGGCTTCGGCGGCTTCACGTCCGCGCCGCTGGTGCTCGCCGCCCGCCTCGCCCGCGTGCCCGCCGCGCTGCACGAATCCAACCGCGTGCCCGGACTGGCGATCCGCACGCTCGGCCGCTTCGCCCGGCGCGTCTACCTGCCCCCCGAGGTGCGCCTGGCGGGTATCCGGCCCGCGGCGACGCGCCATGTCGGCCTGCCCGTCCGCCGCGAGATCGTGCGCCTGCCCCAGGCCCAGGCCCGGGCCGCGCTCGGCTTCGCGCCCGACCGCCGCCTGCTCGTCGTGCTCGGCGGCAGCCAGGGCGCCGGTCCGCTCAACGACTGGGTGCGGGACCACCTCGGGGCCCTTGCGGCCGCCGGGATCCAGCTCTGCGTCGTCACCGGTCTCGGCAAGGGCCGCGAGGGTCCCGTCGAGACGCCGGTCTCTGGCGGCCCGCCCGTGCGCTCGCTCTTCGTGCCGTTCAGCGACCGCATGGGCGAGCTGATGTCCGCCGCCGACCTCGTGCTCTCCCGCGCGGGCGCGGGCACGCTCGCCGAACTGATCCGCTGCGAGACGCCCGCGATCCTCGTGCCGTATCCGCACGCCGCCGACGACCACCAGCGGGCCAACGCCGCCTACTTCGAGGCCCAGGGGGGCGGCATCGTCGTGCCCCAGGATCGCCTCGCCGAACTGCTGCCCGCCGTCCTTTCCGTCCTCGGCGACGAGGCCCGGCTCCGCGGGTTCCGCGCCGCGCTCCAGCGTCTCGACCGCACCGACGCGCTCGCGCTCATGCTCGAGGATCTCGCCGCCGTCGTGCGCGCCGGTCCCGTGCGGTCCGCGCCGCGCGCCCGCCAGCCCGCCGCATGATCTCCGCCGCCGCCATGTCCCTGCCGCCTTTGCCGATCTTTCCCGCCGCGCCCGCGCCGCGCTGGGACGAACTGGTCGCCGCGTGGCAACCGCTGCTGGACGCCGGCACCCGCCTGCGGCGCGAGGAACCGCTCGCCGGCCGCACCACGCTGCGGGTCGGCGGCGCGGCGCGCCTGTTCGCGGAACCGGCTTCCCTTGCCGACCTCGGGCGGCTGGTGGTCCTCGCGCGCGAGGCCGGCGTCTCCGTCTTCCCGCTCGGCCGCGGCTCCAATCTGGTCGTGCCCGACGCCGGCGTCGACGGCCTGGTCCTGTCGCTGGCCCACGAGAGCTTCGCCGCGTTCCAGCCGCGCCCGGACGGCCTCGTCGCCGTCGGCGCCGGCCTGCGCCTCAAGAATCTCTGCGGTCTCGCCGCCGCGGCGGGCCTCGGCGGTTTCGAGTTTCTCGAGGGCATTCCCGGCAGCGTCGGCGGCGCGCTGCGCATGAACGCCGGCGCGATGGGCGGCTGGATGTTCGACGTGGTCGCCGAGGTCACGCTCGTCGACGGCGACGGCGCGGTGCACCGGCTGCCCAAGGCCGAGCTCCGCGTCGATTACCGCCACTGCGCCGAACTCGAGTCCGCCCTGGCCGTCGGGGCCGTGCTCGTGCCCGCCTCCCCGGCGGAGGCCGCCGCGATCGCCCGCCAGATCGATGTTTACCGGAAGAAGCGCCACGAGACCCAGCCGCGCGAACCGAGCGCCGGCTGCATCTTCAAGAATCCCCCCGGCACGTCCGCGGGCCGCGTGATCGACGACTGCGGCCTGAAGGGCACCCGCGTCGGCGGCGCCGAGGTTTCGCCGGTCCACGCCAATTTCATCGTCAACCGCGGCGGCGCCACCGGCGACGACGTGCTCGAGCTCGTGCGCCGCATCCGGGCCCGGGTCCGCGCCGTGCGCGGCATCGACCTGCAGCCCGAGGTGCTGCTCTTCGGCCGCCGCTGGGAGGAAGTTCTATGAGTCAATCGTCCCCGATCATCGCGGTGCTGGCCGGCGGCATCTCCGCCGAGCGCGAGGTCTCCCTCGGCTCCGGCCGCGCCTCCGCGCTCGCGCTCGCCCGCACCTTTCCCACCCGGCTCTTCGAGATCGACGCCGAAGCGCTGCCCGCCGGGCTCGATCCCGCCCGACACGTCGTCTTCTCCACGCTCCACGGCACCTTCGGCGAGGACGGCGGCATGCAGTCCCTGCTCGACGCCGCCGGCATCCACTACGCCGGCTGCGGGGCCGCCGCCAGCCGGCTCACGATGGACAAGACGCGCACCAAGGAAGCGGCCGCCGCCCGCGGCGTGCGCGTCGTCCGCGGACTCTGCTTCGAGGCCGCCGCCAAGCCGACCGCCGACGCCGTCGTCGCCGAGCTGGGCGAAAACCTCGTGGTGAAACCGAACGCCGAGGGCAGCAGCGTCGGGCTCGCCCTCACCGCCACCCGCGCCGAGCTCGCGGCGAAACTCGCCGCCATCGACCGCGGCGGCTGGCTGGTCGAGCAGCGCATCGTCGGCCGCGAATTCTCCGTCGGCGTGCTCAACGGCCGCGCGATGGGCATCGTCGAGATCCGGCCCAAATCCGGCGTCTACGACTTCACCAGCAAATACACCAAGGGACAGACCGAGTATTTCGCGCCGGCGCCGCTGGAGCCCGCCGAGACCGCCGCGATGCAGGCCGCCGCCGAGGCCGCCTTCGCCGGATGCGGCTGCCGCGACTACGCGCGCGTCGATTTCATGCGCGCCGCCTCCGGCGACGTCTATTTGCTGGAAATCAACACGCTCCCCGGCATGAAGGAAACGAGCCTGCTGCCGATGAGCGCGCGCTGCGTGGGGTTGGATTTCACGGCCTTGGTGCGGGAATTGGTTTCACCGGCGCTCGCGCGTTTCTCGGCTGCCCGACCCTGATTTTCCCGTGTCCGACGAACCCGTTCAACCGCCCCCCGCCCGCAGCTGGCGCGACCTGTCGCAGCCGCTGAAGCCCCGCGCCATGTCGCGCGGCGGCCGCTGGCGCCGCACCCTCACCGGCGTGCGCCGCGCGGTCGCGCTGTCCGTGGTCTGCGGCGTGGCCGGGGTGGTTTGGCTCGTCTCCCTGGCGCTGAGCACGGATCCGAAACGGGTGCCGGCCTCGGCCAAGGCCGTCCCGGTCCGCCACTTCGACCTCTCCACCTCGATGGGCGGCGTGCTCGATTCCGACTGGCTCCAGAACACCCTCGCGCTTCCGCGCGGCACCGCGCTCATGGAGGTCAACCTCGACCAGCTGCGCGACCGTCTCCTCGCCGACGGCCAGGTCGCGACCGCCTCGGTCACCCGGCGTTTCCCCGACCGCCTCGTGGTGCGCGTCACCGAGCGCTCCCCGGTCGCGCGCGTCCGGGTCGAGGCCGACGGCGAGCCGCGCGACCTCCTGGTCGCGCCCGACGGCGTGGTTTTCGGGGGGCACGGCTTCGATCCCGCCATGGTCGCCACGCTGCCCTGGCTCAGCGGCCTCACGCTCGTGCCCGCCGGGCGCGGTTTCCGGCCGATTCCCGGCATGGCCCGCGTCACCCGGCTGCTGGTCGACGCGCAGTTCGGCGCGCCCGATCTGTATCAAAACTGGCAACACGTCTCCCTCGCCCGGCTCGAGAGCGACAAGGTCCTCGAGGTCACCCTCAAGAGCGGCACCGTCGTGGTCTTCGACGCGCTCGGCAATTATTTCGTCCAGCTCGCGAAGCTCGACTTTCTCGTCGAGAAACTCGCCAACGTCCCCGCCGGCCGCGCCCGCATCGACCTCACGTTCGGCCAGAACGTGCCCGTCATGCTCGAGCCCGTCGCCGTGGCCGACGCCCGCGGCCGCCCGCAGGCCTCGGCGCTGCCCGCCTTCTTTCCTTCTCCCATCTCCCAGCCCGAATCCAAACGTGAGCTCTAATTCGACCTACATCGGCGCCGTCGAAATCGGCACCTCGAAAGTCACCGTCCTCGTCGGCGAATACAACGAGCGCGAGTTTTCCATCATCGGCTGCGGCGAGTGCTCCTCCCGCGGCGTCGTGAAGGGCGGCATCGTCGACTTCCGCGCCGCCAGCGACTGCACCCACAGCGCCCTCGACCAGGCCGAGCGCCAGGCCCGCGAGCATATCGACGTCGTTTTCCTCGCCCAGAGCGGCGGGCACCTGGAGGGGTTCTACAACGAGGCCGCCGTCAACGTGGAGTCGGCCGACAACATGATCGAGCCCACCGACCTGCGCCGCGTCTGCGATCTCGCCAAGCGCAAGGAACTGCCCGCCGGCCGCGTGCTCGTCCAGCAGCTCCGCCGGCCCTACCGCATCGACGGCCGCGTCATCGCCGACCCCAAGGACCTGCGCTGCCAGCGCATCGAGGTCGGCTACTGGACCGTCCACGGCCAGGAGCAGCGCGTCGGCGACATGCTCAACGTGATCCGCGGCTTCAACCTCGACATCAACGAGGTCGTGCTCTCCAGCCTCGCCTCCGGCCACATGGTCACGACCGGCGAGGAGCGCCAGCACGGCGTGCTCGTCCTCGACATCGGCGCCGGCACCACCGACTACGTGCTTTACCGCGACGGGGTGCCGCACGTCACCGGCGTGGTCGCCGTGGGCGGCGCCCACCTCACCAACGACCTCGCCATCGGCCTCCGCCTCACCGAAGGCCAGGCCGAGAAGCTCAAGCTCCGTTACGGCCGCGCCAACGTCGTCACCAAGGACCGCAACCAGAAGGTCTGGCTCGACGGCAATTTTGCCATCGGCGACCGCCAGTTCCCGCAGCACGCGATCGAGCAGATCACCGCCGTCCGCGTCCAGGAACTGCTCGAGGTGGTGAAGAAGAAGCTCGGCGTCGCCTTCGCGCCGGAGACCTGCGCCACCGGCGTCGTCCTCACGGGCGGCACGTCCAAACTGCCCGGCATCGTCGACGCGGCCGCCCGCGTGTTCGACGTTCCGGCGCACGCCGGCGAGACGCCGTCCTGGATCAGCGAAAACCTCCGCGACCCCGGCTACCACACCGCCCTCGGGCTGCTCTACTGCGGCATCGCCTCCCAGTCCGAGCAGGCCGCCGTCCGCCGCCGCGGCGGTTTCTTCTCCGGGGTCAAACGCCTCTTCACCCACGCCTGAACGCCGCGCGCCGATGAATCCCAACGAACTTCCCCTCGAGCAGCCGCTGCTCACCGACCGCAGCATCGCCATCAAGGTGATCGGGGTCGGCGGCGCCGGCGCCAACGCCGTCGACCGTCTCAAGATGGAGAACCTCGAGCGTCTCCAGCTCGCCGTCATCAACACCGACCACCAGGCGCTCGCCTCGTCCCCGGTGCAGGACAAGATCCTCATCGGCATGGGCGTCACGCGCGGCCTCGGGGCCGGCGGCGATCCCGAACGCGGCCGCGAGGCCGCCGAGTCCGACCGCGAGAAGATTGCGGCCGTCGTCAAGGACACCGACCTCGTCTTCCTCGTCACCGGCATGGGCGGCGGCACCGGCAGCGGTGCTTCGCCGATCGTGGCCGAGATCGCCGCGGAAGCCGGCGCCCTCGTCATCGCTTTCGTCACGATGCCGTTCAGCTTCGAGGGCGGCCGCCGCCTCAAGCAGGCCGAGGAGGGGCTCCGCGCCCTGCGCGGCGTGTGCGATGCCGTCATCCCCCTCGCCAACGACGTCCTCCTCCAGGAGGCCGCCGACAACGAGACCGTGCTCGACTCCTTCCAGCGCGCCGACGCCTGGATCGGCCGCGGCGTGCGCTCGGTCTGGTCGATGCTTTTCCGCACGGGCCTCATCAACATCGATTTCGCCGGCCTGCGCCGGGCCTTCGCCACCCGCGGCAGCAAGACGCTCTTCAGCCTCGGCGAGGGCCGCGGCGAAAACGCCGTCGCCGAAGTGATCGAGGACCTCAAGTCCTGCCCGCTCCTGCACACGCCCGATTTCTCCCGCAAGGCCGACCGCCTCCTCGTCAACATCGTCGGCGGCGCCGATCTCTCGCTGCCCAAGGTCAGCGAGATCATGCACGCCATCTCCGCGCAGTTCGGGGGCGACTCCGACACCATTTTCGGCGCCGTCATCGACGAGGACCTCGCCGGCCGCATCGAAGTGTGCGTCATCGGCACGAGCGACATGGGCGGACGCGGTGTCGGCGTGCGCCGGCCGCCGGCCGCCGCGGTGCGTTCCCGCGCTCTCGCGCCCGCAGCCGAGAAACCGACCCCCGCCGCGGTGCCGGCCGGCGGCGGCGGCAAGGCCAAGGCCCAGCCCCAACCCGAGCTCGACCTCAAGGAGGTGCACCTGCCCAAGCCGGCCCAGGACGAATTCGGTTTCGGCGAGGTGGAGGAGCGCGGCTACTTCGAAAAAACCGACCGCAATCTCTTCGACGGCCAGGACCTCGACGTGCCCACCTACCTGCGCAAGGGCGTCCGCATCAACCTCGACCGTTGAAGGGGAGGGGGCGGTCCGTCGGCGCTCGTCCGCGGCCGTCCGCGCTGCCGGCGTTCGCCGCGGTCCGGCGCCCACTCCCGCCGCGTGCCGTCCGCCGCGGATTTCAGTCGAAGGCCTGGCGGGAGTTCGTCTTCAGGTAATCCGCGATCTCGTCGGCAAAAGCCTCGGCAAACTCGGCGCGCTTCTTTTCGCCCATGCCCGGGATGCCTTCCATCCGGTCCGGCGTGTCCGGGTAGTGCCGCGCCATCGCCCGGAGGGTCGTGTCGCCGAAGATGATATACGCCGGCACCCGGCGCTCGTCCGCGAGTTCCTTGCGCAGCGCCCGCAGCCGGGCGAAGAGGATCTCGTCGCAGGCCACGTCGCCTTCGCGCCGGGTCGCGGCGCGCCGCGCTTTCGGCAGGTCCATGGGCTTGGTCAGGGTGATCGGCGTGCGCGCGCGCAGCACCGCCATGCCTTCCTCGGTCAATTCGAGCGTCGCGAACTCGCCTTCCGCCACGGTCACGTAGCCGAGCCGCATCAGCTCGCGCCCGACGGACGCCCATTGCGAACGGGAGAGTTCGCCGCCGATGCCGTAGGTGGTGAGGCGGTCGTGTCCCCAGCGCCGGATTTTCTCCGTGTCCGCGCCGGTGAGCACCTCGATCAGGTGGTTCAGGCCGACGCTGAAGCGGCTGTTCTGCGCGATGCGGTAGATGCAGCTGAGAAACTTCTGCGCCACCACGGTGCCGTCGTAGGTCTCGCGCGGTTCCAGGCAGTTGTCGCAGGCGCCGCAGTTATCGAGCGGGAACTTCTCGCCGAAATACTCCAGGAGCTCGCTCCGCCGGCAGCCGGCGCTCTCCGCATAGTGCACGATCTGGCGCAGCTGCGCGCGCGCGATCTGCTGCTCCTGGGCGTCCGTGATCTCGTCGAGAAAATGGGTCTGTTTCGCGATGTCTCCCGCGCTGAAGAGCAGCAGGCAGTCGCCCGGCAGCCCGTCGCGGCCGGCCCGGCCGGTCTCCTGGTAGTAGCCTTCGACGTTCTTCGGCAGGTCGTGGTGGATCACCCAGCGGACGTTGGGTTTGTTGATGCCCATGCCGAAGGCGATCGTCGCGCAGATGATGCGGGTGTCGTCGCGGAGAAAGGCCTCCTGGTTGCGCGCGCGCTCCGCGGCGTCCAGGCCCGCATGATACGGCCGCGCGGAGAAGCCGCGGCCGGCGAGCGATTCCGCCGTGCGCTCCGCCGTTGCCCGGCTCGCGCAGTAGATGATGCCGCTCTCGCCCTCGCGCTTGCGCACGAAGTCGATGATCTGCTTCAGCGGCTGGTCCTTCGGCACCACCCGGTAGGTGAGGTTGGGGCGGTTGAAGCTCGCGACGAAGATCTCCGGCTCGCGCAGCTGCAGGTGCCTGATGATGTCGTCGCGCACCCGCGCGGTCGCGGTCGCGGTGAGGGCCATCACGGGCACCCCGGGCAGCGCCGCGCGCAGTTTGGCGAGCTGGCGGTATTCCGGCCGGAAGTCGTGGCCCCACTCGGAGACGCAGTGCGCTTCGTCGATCGCGAGCGCGGTCACGTTCCAGTTTTTCAGGTTCTCCTGCCACCCCTCGAGCATGAGCCGCTCCGGCGCGGCGTAGAGCAGGCGGTATTCCCCGCGGTGCAGCCCGCGCAGGCGCGAGCGGGCCTCGTCGGCGTCGAGCGAGGAGTTGAGGAAGGTCGCCGCCACGCCGCTCGCCTGCAGCTGGTCGACCTGGTCCTTCATCAGCGCGATGAGCGGCGAGACGACGACGGTGAGGCCGTCGCGCGCGAGGGCGGGGAGCTGGAAGCAAAGCGACTTGCCGCCGCCCGTCGGGAGCAGGGCGAAGACGTCGCGGCCCGCCAGCGCCGTCTCGCAGATTTCGCGCTGCAGCGGACGGAACGAGGAGTAGCCGAAGGTGACGCGGAGGAGATGGGCGAGGTCGGACACGGACGCGGGTCGGAAATGGGAAACGGTAGGAATTGGCCGAGCCCGGACGCGAGCGCACGGAAATTGTGCGGCGTCCGCCCGGCTCCGTGGCAACCGCAGCCCCCGGCGCAACCTTGGCGTTGCCAAAGGGCCGGGCATTCCGATTGATCGGCCCGTGCGCCCCAGCCGGATTTTCCGATTCTGTCTTTTCCTCGGACTGCTGTTCGGTGCCGCTTTGCGCGCGCAGGACCCGAGACCGGTGGTCGGTCCCGGCGCCTCCCGGGAAGAGGTGCTCAACGCCTACGGCTGGCCCACCGGGCAGTCGAAGTCGGGCACGAAGGAGATTCTCACCTATCCCCAGGGCACCGTCACGCTCGACCACGACCGCGTCGAGAAAGTCGCGTTCTCGATGAACACCCCCTGGCCCGCCCCCCGTCCGCGGCCCGCCGGTCCCACCGCTTCGACGGCCAAGAAGGCGCCGGGCAGCGAGGGCAGCGTGGATTTCTGGGTGACCACGTTCGACGAGGCGGCGCGCGAGGCGGCGCGTCGCAACGCCCGCGTCCTCGCGCTCTTCAGCGGCACGGATTGGTCGCCGGCGAGCAAGCAGTTCAACGACGAGGTGGCGCTGCATCCGGATTTCATCAACGCCTTCACCGGCGATTTTGTTTTTCTCCGGCTCGAGTTCCTCGCGCGAACCCCGCAGGCCCCGGAGGCGCGCGAGCACGCCAACCAGCTGCGCGACCGCTACAACGTCACCACCTATCCCACCGTGCTGCTGCTCGCGCCTTCCGGCAACATGCTCGCCCAGGTCGATCTCAACAAACCGCAACCCGGAGCCAATTTCCGGGAGAGGGTGATCGCGGCGGTCCGGGAAGCGCGCGAGAGTCTGGCCCGACGCACGCCGGGCGCGGCGGCCACGGCGGATCGTGCGGCCGAGAGCACGGCCGGGGCCCCGGACTCGCGCCAGGAAGCCAAGGCCGTGCTGGCGTCGATTTTCACCGCCAAGCGCCTCGTCGTCTGGTCGATCGTCGCCGGCATCGGGATCGCCGTCGTGCTCTTCTGGATGGTGTGGCGCAATTGGACCGCACCCGCGCGCAGCCGGAAGGACTTCGCGATGGCCGCGCGGATCTCGGATGCCGCCGACGGCCTCCCGTCCGCGGCCCAGTTGCTGACGTGGCCGCGCGAACGGCTGGCCAAACTGGTCGCCGCGCTGGCGGAGTCCGACGGGTATCGCGCCGAACTCATCCTTCCCGGCGGCGACAAGGACGTGCTGTTGCGGCGCGGCGGTGACGAGAAGACCGCGGTGCTGATCTACTGCCTGGCCGGGACGGCGGGCGGTGTGACGGCGCGGCGCATGCGCGAGTTCTACGGCACGCTCACGATCGAGGGGGTCGAGACCGGGTGGTATGTGGCGCCGGCCGGCTTCGGGCCCGAGGCGCGCACGTTTGCGGCCCAACACCGCATCGTCCTGATCGACGCGGAGCGATTGATGGCCCAGTTGCGCGACCTGCCGCCCCTGTTGGTTCCGAAAATTCTCGCCAAGGTCGGCTCGTCCGCCCCGGCGCACCACGAGTGACGGCGGAGGGCGCGGCGTGGGCCGCTAACGGCGCAGCCCCAGCCAAGCCGCCAGGGCGGTGATCGCCGGCGCGACCGGATGGCGTCCGCGGGTCCGGCGCGACTCGATCACCAGACATCCGGAAGCGCGGTCCGCGCGCGGATCGACGTGGCCGACGAGTTCGGTGCCCGCCAGCACGGGCAGGGCGTAGTAGCCGCGCACCCGCTTGGCCGGCGGGGTGTAAACTTCCCACGTGTAATCGAAATCCCACAACGCCTTTGTCACGCGCCGGTCGTAGACCAAGGGGTCGAGCGGAGCGAGGAGCAGGAGAGGGGATGCCGCGGTGTCCGCCGGCCCGGCGGTTTCCCCGACCTCGGCCCAGACGGCCGTGTCGCTGCGGAGGCAGTGGAGCAGGGGCACGTCCGCATCCGCGATTCTTACCGGCTGCACCAGATCGGCGACGGCGCGCAGTTCGTCGCGCTTGAGCAGCGCCAGCCGGCGCTGCCGGAGCTTCAGCTGCGCCGTCCACCGCGCCGCCGCCTCGGCGGACGCCGGCGGCCGGGCGAGGACCGCTTTCGGCAGCACGCGCTCCGGGAGGTCGTAGCGGCGGCGGTTGTTGACCCGTCGGGCGATCAGCAGCCGGCCGTGGAAAAACAGCTTTTGCAGCGTGGATTTGACCAGTTTGGCCGCACCCCAGACGCGCCGGGCGCGCCGCGGGTCGTCGAAATCCTCGGATCCGAGCGGTCCCCGGGCCGCGATTTCGGCGAGCAGGGTCTTGGCCAGTTCGCGTTCGCGGGGCGTGAGCCGACCCGACCACGGACCGGCGCGGCGGGTGCGGGCGGCCATGGCGCCCTGCAGGTAGGGCCAGGCTTCGGACGGAAACGCCACCAGGACCGAGGTGTCCGGCAGATGGTGCTCGAAGGCGGTGCGGGCCTCCGCTTCCCGGGGCGGGCCGTCGTCCGGGCCGTGCAGGTGCCGCATCAGGTCGCCTTCACGGTAGCCGGCCACCCGGTGGCGCAGGATCAGGTCGTGCATGCGCCCGCAGACGTTGATCGGATCGATCTGCACGTAGCCGTGGTGGTCGAGCACGGCCGCAACGGCGGGCAACGGCCGGTCGAGCTGCACCGCGCGCCGGGCGAAGCGCCGGGCCGCCCGGACCGAAACGACAAGCGGGGAGGGGAGGGACACGGCCAAAGTTACGGGTGGGCGGGCGGAAAAAACAAGCGGGCGGGTGGCAACCCGGGTGGCGCATGCCGTGCTCAGGGTGATCCCGTTACAAACCGGCAACGGCCGCAAACGCCCGGGTCAAGGTCTTGACTGGGAAATTTGCGAACGTCTTGCTCGCGGTCTCCATTGATGCCGACGGCAACGCCGACACCTACACAACCAAGCTACAATACCATGAAACTATCGTCCTTGATGCAGCGGACGCTGGGCAAGCTCCTCGTGCTGAGCCTTGCTCTGGCGGGAAGTTTGTTCGGGCAGGGAGTCACCACGTCCGCGATCAGCGGCTTCGTCACCAACCCGCAGGGGGCGCCGATCGCCGGCGTCACCGTCACGGCGTTGCATGAACCCACCGGCACCGTGGCGACCGCGGTCACCCGCGCCACCGGCGCTTTCGATATCTCCAACCTCCGCGTCGGCGGCCCCTACACCGTCTCCGTCAGCGGCGGCTCGGCCACGATCGCGCCCGCGAAGGACATCTTCACCGAGGTGGGCCGCACCACCGACGTGAACCTCGGCGGCGCCGCCGGCAACATCGTGAAGATGGAAGCCTTCAGCGTCACCGGCGAGCGCGACAGCACCTTCGACGCCGGCCGCATGAGCGCCGGTCTCGGCCTCACCGACAAGGAGATCGAGAATGTCGCCACCATCCGCCGCGACGTCCAGGACCTCGCCCGCCTCGATTCCCGCATCACCCTCACCTCCCTCGACCAGGGCGGCCAGATGAGCGCGCAGGGCCAGAACTTCCGCTTCAACTCCTTCCTCATCGACGGGGTCGAGGCCAACGATCCCTTCGGCCTCAATTCCAACGGCGTCGCCGCCCTCCGCAGCCCCGTGCCGCTCGAGGCCGTCGAGAGCCTCGATATCCAGCTCAATCCGTTCGACGTCCGCCGCTCCAACTTCACCGGCGTCCTCATCAACGCCGTCACCCGCTCCGGCACCAACGACTACCACGGGTCCGTCTTCTACGAATTCTCCAACGACGGCCTGCGCGGCAAGAATCCCCGCACCGGCGCGAAGGAGTCCTTCGACGAGCGCACCTACGGCGTGACGTTCAACGGCCCGATCCTGAAGAACCGCCTGTTCTTCGCGTTCTCCTACGAGGACTTCGAGCGCGAGTCCGCCTCCCCCTCCCGCGGCTTCGAGCCGACCGCCGCCGGCCGCGTCCTCGTCGACCAGGTCATCGCGCGCGCCAAGGCCCTCGGCTACGACCCCGGCTCCCTCAACGCCGTCGGCGGCAACATCGCCACCCAGAAGACCTACCTCGGCAAGATCGACTGGAACATCTCCGACGCCCACCGCCTCGCCCTCAGCTACCGCGAGAACAAGGGCACGACCCCGATCTTCTCCGGCGTCACCAGCACGACGGGCACCTCGCTGTCCAACAACTGGTATGACCAGCCCCGCGACAACAAGGTCTACACCGCCCAGCTCTTCAGCCAGTGGACCCCGGACTTCCGCACCGAGATCTCGTATAGCAACTCCGAATACGCCGCCTCCCCGAAGAACCGCGGCGCGCCGTTCCCCGCCGTCGGCGTCGGCGGCATTCCGGGTGTCCGCACCGATACCGGCGCGAATGTCACCGGCTTCCTCAACTTCGGCACCGAGTTCTCCCGCCAGCTGAACCAGCTCAACACGAAGGAGAAGCTCTACAAGATCAGCGGCGACTACTCCGTCGGCGCCCACACGATCACCGCCGGCGCCGAGCTCACGGAGGTCAACTACGACAACCGCTTCCTCCAGGCCTACTACGGCAGCTACACGTTCAACAACAGCGCGGCCTTCGGCACCACGCCGGCCCGCACCGGCACGGAAAACTTCCTCGCCGGCCTGCCGACCGCCTACACGAACGCCCAGCCCTTCCCCGGCAGCACCATCAACCAGGTCTTCGCCAAGTGGACCTACAAGGGCTACGCGTTCTACCTCCAGGACACCTGGAAGCCCACCCGCCAGCTCACCCTCACCGGCGGCCTGCGCTACGACAACCCCACCACGTCGAACAACCCGCCGTTCAACCAGGGCTTCGCCAACGCCTTCGGTATCCGGAATGACACGACGAACGACGGCAACTACACCATCGCCCCGCGCGCCGGCTTCAACTACCGCGTCGACACGGACCGCCTCACCGAAATCCGCGGCGGCATCGGCCTCTTCAACGGCCGCACCCCCACGGTCTGGCTCGGCAACGCCTACCAGAACGCCGGCACCGCCTACACGATCACCACGAACGTCAACGGCAACAACCAGCCCGCGCTCCAGTTCCAGCCCGACGTGACCCGCCAGCCCGTTCCGGCCGGCACGCCCCCGACGCCCAACATCAATCTCACCGATCCGGGCTTCAAGAACCCGACCCTCTGGAAGGGCAATCTCGCGGTCGACCACCGGCTCCCGGTCGGCGGCCTGGTCGCGACCCTCGAGGTCACCGCGACCAAGACGAACCGCTCGCCCTTCGTCGAGTTCCTGAACTTCGCGCCCGCCACCACCGGCGCCACCACGATGCCCGACGGCCGCATCCGCTACCTCGGCAACATCACCCCGGGCTACAACACCAACGCCTCGCCGAACTTCGCGAACGCCGCCTACAATCAGGCGACGACGACCTTCCCCCAGACCAACACGAACGGTCGCCGCCGCGTCGCGGGCTTCGCCGACGTCTACCGCATCACCAACTCGAACAAGGGTGAATCGAAGGACTTCACGCTCTCGCTCTTCCGCCCGTTCAAGAACAACTGGTCCGGCGGCGTGTCCTGGACCCGCGGCCGTGCCACCGAGGTCAGCCCGATGACGTCCTCGACCGCCGGCTCGCTGTTCACCACCCGCGCCGTCTTCAATCCGAACGAAAATGTCGCCTCCGCCTCGAACACCGAGACCGGCGACAAGATCGTGGCCCGCTACACCAAGCGTTGGCAGTTCGTGAAGGATTTCCCCACCACGCTCTCCCTCGTGTATGAGGGCCGCACGGGCCGCACCTACAGCTGGGTGTTCGAGGGCGACGCCAACGGCGACGGCTTCACCGGCAACGACCTCTTCTACATGCCCGCCGGCCCCAACGATCCCAAGGTCCGCTGGCTGAGCACCGCCGAACGCGACGCTTTCTTCGCCTTCGCCTCCGCCAACGGCCTGAGCCGTTACGAGGGCCGGGTGCTTCCGCGCAACAGCGAGCGCTCGCCCTGGACCCAGACGGTCGACTTCACCCTCCGCCAGGCGATCCCGCTCGGCTGGCGCAACGCCCGCGCCGAAGTCTACTTCCAGATGATCAACCTCGCCAACCTGCTCAACGACGAGTGGGGCCGGATCGAGGAAGTGCCCTTCACCTACCGCCGCACGGTCGCCGGCGCGACCTACGACGCCGTCAACAACCAGTATGTCTACGTCTTCAACGGCCAGACCCTGGACGGTGTGCCGATCGTCGCCGACGAGACCTCGCAGTCCCGCTGGCAGGCGAAGCTGGGCATGACGATCAAGTTCTGACGATCGTCCGTCCTCCGCTCCCCTTGGGCGGCCGCGCATCCCGCGCGGCCGCCTTTTTTTGGTCCCGGCGCCGCCCGCGGCCGGCGACGGAGAAAAATCGGGTTTCCCTGCGCCGGTATTCCGCTTCGCTGGCCGCCCGTGTCCGCGACCGCCACTGTCTCCGCCCCGCTCCCGCCGCCCGCCGAAATCCGGCGTATCCGGTGGTTGGGCACGCTGCTGGTTGCCGCCGTGGCGGCGGCCTGGGCGAACAGTTTCTCCGGCCCGTTCGTCTTCGACGACCTGCCGGCGATCGCGGAGAACACGAGCATCCGCCGGCTGTGGCCGCTTTCGGAGGTGCTGTTCCCCGCCCAGGCCGGCGGCATCACCACCAGCGGCCGGCCGCTGCTCAATCTCACGTTCGCGCTGAACTACCGGGTGAGCGGCCCGGCGGTTTGGAGCTACCACGCCGCCAACCTCGCGATCCACGCCGCCGCGACGCTGCTGCTCTTCGGTTTCGTTCGCCGCACGCTGCGGGTGCCCGTTTTGGCCGGCCGGTTCGGGGAACGCTCGACGGCGATTGCCGCCGTGGTCGCGGCGATCTGGGGCCTGCATCCGCTGCAGACCGAGTCCGTCACCTATGTTGTCCAGCGCGCGGAGTCGCTCGCCGGCATGTTTGTGTTGCTCGTGCTTTACGCCTTCGCGCCCGCCGCGGAGGCGGGGCCGCGGGCCGGCCGGTGGTC
>JACCDX011493636.1_pt1 | contig 17567 bp, 17 predicted proteins | sample 7449681 | NCBI WGS metagenome assembly JACCDX01 (sample SAMN15323450, study PRJNA562643) | freshwater metagenome | isolation source: river surface water | place: USA:Blue River Watershed | collected 2017-08-18
AAATATGATGCATTTATTTGCAGCTTTTCATCATAAGAATGCTGAGGATGTAGCTATGTTTCTCAGTAGAGGTGTTTCAACAGGTGTTCGATTAGATTACGGACTTCCTCTATATTCGGAGAATAACCGCAGTGGAGAGGATATTTACGTTTGCGCTGTTAAAGTCATGCTGGGTGGAAGCGCGTCGAAAGATCTCGATATTGCAGATAAAGACACTCAGGGTTACGTACAAAATTCTTTTGAAATTCGTAATCTGCTCAAAAATGCATCCAACAAAGAGCCAATACAACCTACTCCGGGTGCTATAGAATTTATTTTGGAAAACTCTGCTACCTACCGCGATAGCAATAATAATCCGGTGATTGTCTTTATCCCTGGAGTTATTGACGTAGAGGACACCCCAGTTACCAGCCTTATTGAGCAAGCTTTGCTTAAAGGAGCAAACGTAAATGATATCGGCTTCTTTGATGTGCCAGGCATTGTCTGGTCAATTATTCAAGGAGATACCGAAGCTGTAAGCCTTTTCTTGAATTGCGGAGCTGATGTTTGCTTAGATAAGGCTGATTCATTTGGAAATAAATCGGTCATACCTTGGGCTACTGCTACTCTGAATGCGGCTGTCGATGATCCAGTGTACGTAACACGTATGCTGGAAATTTTGAATCAAGTGTGTGCGGTTTATAAAGCGCGGCATAGTAATAACAATTTCAATAAGGCGCCGCTGCATTACTTACCTACAACAGCTACCGCTCCCTCTGCTCCAACTCAGCTTACAACAAGCCTAACCACGACCTTGGTCAACACCGTGGCACACACTACTACGGTGACGAATCTGGAATCTGGATACAAAAGGTCAGGGTGGTCGCTTGAGAGGGTTGCGCATCTGATTCTTGAAAGGCTGGGTGAGGAGTATCCGATGCCAGAGGCCTTGTGTGCGGGTGTGCACCATAAAGCTCTAGCTGCAATCAATAAGAATCGGTATAACTCTGAAGCTTTTTCCGAGGCGGAGATGGCGGCTATGACTGAGGCCTTGGTAAAAAACTACGCCGATACAAACGTGCGAAATGATTTGAACTGGACGCCTCTACACAATGCCGTGGCGCTTAATCGGCTTGAAGTTGCTCGTGTGTTAATTGCCAATGGCGCTAAGATCGATGTTGTTGAGCGTGTTGGTCGGACGCCGTTACATATGGCTGCAATTAATGGTTCCAAGGAAATGGCAGAACTGCTTCTGAGCAATGGGGCCGACGTGAACGCGGTTGACAAGTCTGGACAGACACCTGAACAACTCGCAATCTCTTTAGCCAAGGGTGGTAGACCTGGCTGTAAGGAATTCGCCGCTTATCTTCAGCAGAGGGGCTAAGGTACAAATAAAATCGAGCATTGACAAAAAGGAGCCTGTAAATAACCTTGTGTAGAGCCCAACGTCTTCTTAATTCCAGTAGTTATTACTTCGGTATTTACGCAAAATGATTTGCAGGCTCACGAATGGTCGGGGCGGATTTTCTATCGGATGATCACATTAACCGAAGTGGCAGACGTAGTCTACCGGAGCGGTCGCCTCGATCTCGAAGCTGGAATTTCCCGGCACGCTGAAGCTCTGGCCGGCCTCATACGTAGTCCAGTCGGCTTCGCCCTTGATGCGCGCGCGGCAGGTGCCGGCCGTGATTTCCATGATCTCGGGCACACCGGTGTTGAACACCAGTGACGAGGGCAGGATGACGCCGACGGATTTTTTCGTGCCATCGGCCAGCCTCACGGTATGCGATACGCATTTTCCGTCGAAGAAGACGTTGGATTTCTTGATGACGGAGACGTTCTCAAACTGGTTGCTCATGTTCTTTTCCTCTGAGTTCGGTGGATGTCATGCCGGCGCAAGCCGGCATCCAGTGACTTGTTTGATGGGCTGACAGACGCTGGACCCCGGCCTTCGCCGGGGTGACGGTTCAAATTAGCGGGCTGTCGGTTCAAATGTGCGAGGTCACCGATGAATTACTTCCCGCGCTTGATCTTCGCGTTCGCCGCAATCCGCATGCGCAGCGCATTGAGCTTGATGAAGCCACCGGCATCCGCCTGATCGTAAGCGCCGCCATCTTCATCAAAGGTGGCAATCGTCTGATCGAACAGCGAATCGGTCTTCGAGTCGCGCGACACGACGATCACATTGCCCTTGTACAGCTTCACGCGCACCCAGCCATTGACCGTCTGCTGCGTGTGGTCGATCAGGGTCTGCAGCGCGACGCGCTCCGGCGCCCACCAGTAGCCGTTATAGATCAGCGATGCGTAGCGCGGCATCAGGTCGTCCTTCAGGTGCGCGACTTCGCGATCCAGCGTGATCGACTCGATCGCGCGGTGCGCACGCAGCATGATGGTGCCGCCCGGCGTTTCATAGCAGCCGCGCGACTTCATGCCGACGTAACGGTTCTCGACCAGGTCGAGGCGGCCGATGCCGTGCTTGCCGCCGATGCGGTTCAGCTCGGCCAGCACGGCCGCCGGGCTCATCTTCTTGCCGTTCAGCGCGACGATGTCACCTTTCTCGAATTCGATGTCGAGGTACTCCGCTGCATCCGGTGCTGCCTCGGGGCTGACGGTCCAGCGCCACATCGATTCTTCGGCCTCGGCGCCCGGGTTCTCCAGATGGCGGCCTTCGTAGCTGATATGCAGCAGGTTCGCATCCATCGAGTACGGCGCGCCGCCGTTCTTGTGCTTCATGTCGATCTCGATGCCGGCATCTTCCGCGTACTTCAGCAGCTTCTCGCGCGACAGCAGGTCCCATTCGCGCCACGGCGCGATGATCTTCACGTTCGGCATCAGTGCATACGCGCCGAGCTCGAAGCGCACCTGGTCATTGCCCTTGCCGGTGGCGCCGTGCGAGATCGCATCGGCACCGGTTTCTCGCGCGATCTCGATCAGGCGCTTCGCGATCAGCGGGCGGGCGATCGAGGTGCCGAGCAGGTATTCGCCTTCGTACACGGTGTTGGCGCGGAACATCGGGAACACGAAGTCGCGTACGAACTCTTCGCGCACGTCATCGATGAAGATATTTTCCGGCTTGATGCCGAACTTGATCGCCTTCGTGCGCGCCGGCTCGAGCTCTTCGCCCTGGCCGAGGTCGGCGGTGAAGGTGACGATCTCGCAGTGATAATGATCCTGCAGCCACTTGAGAATGACGGAGGTGTCCAGTCCGCCCGAATAGGCGAGGACGACTTTCTTGATGTCGCTCATGTTGTTGTCTTCCTTGGTTCCGATATTCAAACTTTGCCGCGCACGAGGTATTCGAGCAGGGCTTTCTGTACGTGCAGGCGGTTCTCCGCCTCGTCCCAGACGACCGACTGCGGGCCGTCGATCACGTCTGCCGAGACTTCCTCGCCGCGGTGCGCGGGCAGGCAGTGCATGAACAGTGCATCCTTGTGTGCGCGCCGCATCTTGTCGGCGTCGACGATCCAGCCTTCGAAGGCTTGCAGCCTTGCGGCGTTTTCCTGCTCGTAGCCCATGCTGGTCCAGACGTCGGTCGTGACCAGGTCGGCGCCTTCGCAGGCATCGGCCGGGTTGTTGAACACCGAATAGCGGCGGTTGTCCTTCGAGACCAGCGCCGGATCGATGTCGTAGCCGGCCGGCGTCGACACGTTCACATGGAAGCCGAACACCTCGGCCGCCTGCAGCCACGAGTACAGCATGTTGTTGGCGTCGCCGATCCAGGCGACGGTCTTGCCGGCGATCGAGCCGCGATGTTCGATGTAGGTGAACACGTCGGCGAACACCTGGCAGGGGTGATGCTCGTTGGTCAGGCCATTGATCACCGGCACGCGCGAATTGGCGGCGAAGCGCTCGATGATCTCCTGGCCGAAGGTGCGTATCATGATGATGTCGCACATGCGGGACATGACCTGCGCCGCATCCTCGACCGGCTCGCCGCGGCCAAGCTGGCTGTCGCGCGTGTTCAGGTAGATCGCTGCGCCACCGAGCTGGTGCATGCCCGCCTCGAACGACAGACGCGTGCGCGTGGAGTTCTTTTCGAACACCATCACCAGCGTGCGGTCCATCAGCGGATGGTAGGGCTCGTAGCTCTTGAACTTGCGCTTGATGATCTTGGCGCGCTCGATCAGGTAGTCGTATTCAGCCAGTGTCAGGTCAGCAAACTGCAGGTAGTGTTTGATTGCCATAAATGAAATCGGCGGCTAGCCAGCGGCTGCCGCCGAATCTTTTTTAACCTGTTGGATTATAAGGGGTTTTGATCTGTCGGGACAGCATTTGGAGGTGCCTGCCGGCGTTTGAGCAGCGCTGCGACGTCGCGCGAGGCATGCAGCAGGCGGGCGAGAATCAGGCGATCGGCGGTTTCCCGATAAAAAAGCAGATAAGGAAACGCGTGGGTTTGTACATGCCGCAAGCCGTCAATATCCAGCATCAAGCGGTAGCGTGGCGAACCGACAGCCGGATGACGCCGGATCAGGCGAACCGAATCGCCGAACGCGGTCAGGAACCGCATCGCCAGCTCGGCCGACTGCAGCTCGTAAAAGGCAACGGCCTTGTCGATGTCCTCCCGCAAACGGGGCGAGCGAACAACTCGCGTCATCGACGGACAGCGGCTCTTTGCCTGACCTCCTCTTTCAGCGAATCCAGCCAGACCTGATCGGCTTCGCCCTCTTCGCCGGACTCGAGGCCATCAAGGATCAGCTCGCGCAGGCCCTCGATGGCGGCCGCGTCCTGTTCTATCAGGTCGGCCAGCCCGTCGGCTGTATGGGCGTTCGGCTCAGTCATCCCCGTTCGTGGTGCCCGAATGGTCCTTGTAGCAGGCAGTAGTGGTGTCATTCTTGTAATCCCTCCGGCAGGCCCTTTCAGGCGATAACGGCGAGGTTTGCACGCATTCCCCAACGGGATAAGTGATTTCGATGCCTTTTTTCTCAGCGGTAGCCCGGCTTCTGCAGGGACTCATGCCGCAATTGCAGATACATCTGGTGCCGGCCCGCATCGATCTGCTCGTCAGCCACCGCCTGCAGGATCGCACATCCCGGCTCGGCCACATGATGGCAGTTGTAGAAGCGGCAGCCGCCCAAGTGCGCGTTGAATTCCGGGAAGGCCCGCTCCAGCATGCCTTCGCTCAGGTGGTACAGGCCAAATTCCTGGAAGCCCGGCGAGTCGATCACCGAGGTCGCGTCATCGATCGCATACAGCCGGGTGAACGTGGTCGTGTGCTTGCCGCTGTCGAGCCGCTGCGAGATCTCGCGCACCGCAATGTCCGCATCCGGCACCAGCAGGTTCACCAGCGACGACTTGCCCATGCCGGACTGACCGATCAGGATCGTCGACTCCCCTTGCAGCAGCGGTCGCAGCGTCGCCACCGCCTGCTCAGGATCGTCTTTTGCGCTGACCTCGTGTACCGGATAGCCCAGCCCTTCGTACAGCGCGACACGCGCGCGGGCGGCATCGCGTTGCTGCACGAGGTCGATCTTGTTCAGTACCAGCCGTGCACGGATGCCGGCCGACTCGGCCGCGACCAGCGCGCGCGACACCAGGTCGTCGGTGAAGCTCGGTTCGGTGGCGACGACGATGAGCAGTTGCGTGAGGTTGGCGGCCAGCAGCTTGGACTTGAACTGGTCGGAGCGGTACAGCAAGGTGGCGCGCGGCAGGATCTCCTCGATCACGCCCTGGTCGGCCGAGGTCGGCTTGAAGCGTACGCGGTCACCGGTGGCGACGTCGCTCTTCTTGCCGCGGGTGACGCACTGCCACAGTTGACCATCCGCCTGCGCAAGGTAGTGCCGGCCGTGCGCGGCGACGATCAGGCCTTGCTGTTCTGCCATGAACCCTGCCGGTAGGCGTCGTCGATCTTGGCGGCGCAAATGAAATCGTTTTCCGACAGCCCGCCTTTGCCGCCATTCACCGAATGCGTGTCGTACTTCACCGTGCAGCGGTTGTAGCCGACCACCAGTTCGGGATGATGGTCTTCGCGATGAATGACGTCGACGATCGCATTCACGAACGCGATCGTCTGGTGATAATCATTGAAGCTGAACGTGCGCACCAGCCGGCCGCCGTCAAGCGTCCAGTCGGCCAGCAGCGCCAGCGCCTGCGCGATGTCGGCATCGCCGGCCGCGTCGGTGCGATGGCGGCAGGCGGATTGCAGCAGGCCGGCGAGTGTCAGCATGGTCAGGCGCCGAGCAGTTTCTGCACCCGCACGCTGGCCGGCGGATGCGAATCGTAGAACGCCGAGTGCAGCGGATCCGGGGTCAGCGTCGATGCATTGTCTTCGTACAGCTTGACCAGTGCCGAGATCAGGTCCTGTGAATTGCTGTGCCGCGCGGCGAAGGCGTCGGCCTCGAACTCGTTCTTGCGCGACGTGATCGACAGCAGCGGCGAGAACAGGAAGGTGAACACCGGCAGCGCGAACATGAACAGGATCAGCGCCATCGCGTCATTGCTGCCTTCCATCAGCGGCGTCACGCCCAGGCCCGTGAAGAACCATGCCTGGTTCTTCAGCCAGCCCAGCAGCGCAAGGAAGCCCAGCGAGATGATGAACATCACGGCGACCCGCTTGATCACATGGTTCAGCTTGAAATGGCCCAGCTCGTGCGCGAGCACGGCCTCGATCTCGTGCGGCGCCAGGCGCGACAGCAGCGTGTCGAAGAACACGATGCGCTTGGCCGAACCGAAGCCGGAAAAGTAGGCGTTGCCGTGCGCGCTGCGGCGCGAGCCGTCCATCACGAACAGGCCCTTGCTGGCGAAGCCGACGCGCTGCATCAGCCCTTCGATGCGCTGCTTCAGGCTGTCGTCCTCGAGCGGCGTGAACTTGTTGAACAGCGGCGCGATCAGGCTCTGGTAGAAGCCGAGCATGAACACCTGGAAGCCGCACCACAGCAGCCACGCATACAGCCACCACAGCGAGCCGGCCTTGTCCATCAGCGTCAGCGTGACCCACAGCAGCGGCAGGCCGATCAGGGCGCCGATGAAGCTGCTTTTCACGAGGTCGGAGAAGAACAGCGACGGCGACATCTTGTTGAAGCCGAAGCGCTCTTCCAGCCGGAACTGCTTGTAGTAGTCGAAGGGCAGGTCGATCACGCCGGAGATCACCGCGACGGCGACGATCAGCGCGATCTGGTAGACCATGCCCGTGCCGACGCCGGCCACCAGCGCGTTCGACAGCCATTGCAGGCCGCCGAGCAGCGTGAAGCCGATCAGCACGACGGCATTCACGACCAGCAGCACGATCTTGAGTTTCGTCTTGGCGATCGTGTAGTCGGCCGCCTTCTGGTGCGCGGCCAGCGGTATCTTTGCCGCGAACTGCGCAGGCACAGTGTCGCGGTGCCGGGCTATATGGCGGATGTGGCGGGAAGACAGCCACAGCTTGACCGCAAGCGTGGCCAGCAGGAAGGCGGCGAACAACAGGGAGAAGCTGTGTGAGTCCATCGGGTGCGTATGAGAAAATGCGGGTTTTGCCAGCGCAGCGCCCTTCGGCCTGCGCGCTAACGGATCTGGATTATGTCACAAGCAAATGAAGCCCATTCGGCGCCGGTCGCACGCCCCAACGAATTCAACCTGGTCTGGATCGACATGGAAATGACCGGGCTTGACCCTGACAACGACAGGGTCATCGAGGTCGCCGCGATCGTCACCGATCCCAACCTGAACGTGCTGGCCGAGGGGCCCGTCTTTGCGATCCACCAGTCGAACGAAGTGCTGGACGGCATGGACGCATGGAACAAGGGCACGCACGGCCGTTCCGGCCTGATCGATCGCGTGAAGGCCTCCACCGTGACCGAGGCGCAGGCCGAAGCCGAGATGATCGAATTCCTGAGCAAGTACGTGCCGGCCGGCAAGTCGCCGATGTGCGGCAACTCCATCTGCCAGGACCGCCGCTTCATGGCGCGCCACATGCCGAAGCTTGAAGCCTTCTTTCACTACCGGAACCTCGACGTGTCGACGCTGAAGGAGCTGTGCCGCCGCTGGAAGCCCGAGTTGATCGCCGGCTTCAAGAAGCACCAGCTGCACACCGCGCTGGCGGACATTCGCGAATCGGTCGAAGAGCTGCAGTACTACCGAGAGCACTTCATCAAGGCATGACGCACCGCAGGCGGCTAGTTCCGCCTGCCCATCAAGCTGGCTGTTTCGCGCGGCCTTTCCAGAACCGCTCGATCTGCGGCACCGACGCCTCGACCTCGATCGCCAGCTTGTGGCATTTCATCGGGTCGTCGACCAGCGCGACTTCCTCTTCCTCGATTTCTTCCGCGCCCAGCAGGTAGATCGCGCGCACCAGCGACGCCTGCGGCGAGTCGCGCAAGGCCTGCCACGCGTTAGCGCGCAGGCTGACGCCTTCGAGGAAGCCCCAGCACCAGGCCTCGGCGTCCAGCACTTCCTTGCCCTTCCACTGGTGTACCGAGAACAGCGGCTCGAAGTCCTTCGGTGCGACATCGAAGGTCACCACGATTTCGTTGAGCGCGCGCAGCAGCAGGTCGTGGACGCGCTGTGCCTGCTGTTCGTTGCGGAAATCAGGTTCGTCATCTGCCGACGGACCCCAGACGCGCGGCAGCCATTCATCGACGGGAACCTGCTCCGGGCCGATCGCGATCGCGGTCAGGTAGCCATGCAGCGCATCCATCGCCATCGTCTCGTCGCCGCAGCGGTCGGACATCAGGAAGCGGTCGAGTTCGTCGAATTCTTTTTCGGTCAGCAAGGGTTCTGCGGCCATGGCGCTCATTCAGGCAATGTTTCCGCACAGTGTAACCCCTTTGCGGCGCCTGCTCCGATCGCGACTACAATCGCCGCATGACTTCCGCACTCACGCATTCATTCCATGAACTCTCGCCCGACGCCGTGCTGGACGCGCTCGATGCCGTCGGCCTGCGCGGCGACGGCCGCCTGCTCGCCCTGAACAGTTATGAAAACCGCGTCTATCAGGTCGGCATCGAGGATGCCGCGCCGGTGGTCGCGAAGTTTTACCGCCCGCAGCGCTGGAGCGACGCGGCGATCCTCGAGGAGCATGCATTCGTCGCCGAACTGCATGCGGCCGCGATACCGGTGGTGCCGCCGCTGGTCTTGGGCGGCAGCACGCTGCACACGCACCAGCACTACCGCTTCGCGGTCTTCCCGCGGCAGGGCGGCCGCGCGCCCGAACTGGAGGCGGCCGGCACGCTGGAATGGCTGGGCCGGTTCATGGGGCGCATCCATGCGGTCGGGGCAGTGAAGCCGTTCGCGCAGCGGCCGGCGCTTGACCTGCAGACCTTCGGCGAGCAGCCGCGCGACTGGCTGCTGGCGCAGGGCGTCATTCCGGATGAATTGCTTGAAAGCTGGACGGCGATCAGCCGGCTGGCGCTGGACGGTGTCAGGCGCTGCTATGACCGCGCCGGCGACGTCCGGCTGATCCGGCTGCATGGCGACTGCCATGCGGGCAATGTGCTGTGGACCGATGCCGGCCCGCATTTCGTCGACTTCGACGACAGCCGCATGGGGCCGGCGCTGCAGGACCTGTGGATGCTGCTGTCCGGCGAGCGTGCGACCATGTCGGCGCAGCTGGCCGACCTGCTCGCCGGTTACGAGGATTTCCGGGAATTCGACCCACGCGAACTCCATTTGTTGGAAGCATTGCGCAGCCTGCGCCTGCTGCACTATTCGGCGTGGCTGGCGATGCGCTGGGACGATCCGGCCTTCCGGCAGGCATTTCCGTGGTTCGGCACGGTGCGCTACTGGCAGGATCGCATACTGGAGTTGCGCGAGCAGGTGGCGCTGATGGACGAGCCGCCACTTTGGCGAATTTGACCGAAGTCAATTTTTTTGGCGCGCCGCTTTGCTAGATTGGCCCACCATTCCAACCGAGGGGAGACTGGCCATGTTCAAGAAAATCCTGGTGCCAACCGACGGATCCGCGCTGTCCGAAAAGGCAGCCAAGGCAGCGCTCGATTTCGCCGCGCAGCATGGGGCTGCGGTAGTTGGGCTGGCGGTGGCCGAGGCTTACCCGTTCATGCTGATGCCCGAGGCGGGCGCGATGGTGGACCTGTCGACCTACGAAGAACTGCAGGACAAATCCGCACAACAGGCGATGGAGCGGCTGAAGGCGATGGCCGCGACGGCGCGCGTGAGCTGCGAAGTGCTGTCCACCCGCGGCGTGCATCCGTACGAAGAGATCATCAACACCGCGTCCGCGAAGGGCTGTGACCTGATCTGGATGGGTTCGCACGGCCGCAAGGGGCTCGACAAGCTGCTGCTCGGCAGCGAGACGCAGCGCGTGCTGTCGCACACGACACTGCCGGTCATGGTGTACCGCGGAACCTGAATGCACGGTGCAGCGCGGCGCGCCCGCCGGTCGGGCGGGCGTCTCGTCAATGCGCCATCAGCACCGGCACCGTCATCGATTGCAGTACGGTGCGGGTGACGCCGCCGAGCACCACCTCGCGGAAGCGGGTATGGCCGTAGGCGCCCATCACGATCAGGTCCGAGCCGAGATCGGCCGCCGCAGACAGCAGCGCTTCGCCGATGCCGCCGTGCACGGTGCGCTCGACCACATTCACCCGGATGCCATGCCGTGCGAGGTACAGCCCGAGGTCGGCCCCCGGTTCTTCTCCATGCACGCCGGCCTCGGCGCGCGGATTGAACATCACCACATCGATGCTGCCAGCCTGCTTCAGCAGCGGCAGTGCGCCGGTAATGGCGCGGCGTGCGGCCACGCCGCCATCCCAGGCGACCAGCGGCCGGTGGAATTGCCCATTCGCGTCGCCCGCATACGGCACGACCAGCACCGGGCGGCCGCTGTTGAGCACCACCGTCTCGACGAAATTCGGCATCACGCCGGGAACCGCAGTCGACGGATCGAACTGGCCGATCACGGCCAGGTCCGCATAGCAGGCATGCAGCGCGATGCCGCCGGCGGCGTCATCGTCGACCAGCCGCGCCTCGGACGAGGCCACGCCGGCCGACGCGGCAGCACGCTCGAAACCGTCGAGCGCGCCGCGCGCATATTGCCGCAGGTGCGCAAGGTGATGTGCAAACACCGGGTCGTCCGGGTTGAACGCCCCCTGGCTGAACACGAAACGCGAAATGCCGGTCACGGCGGCGCCGATCAGGTGAGCGTCCCGCCGATTGGCCAGTTGCGCGGCCAGCGTCGTGCGAACTGCGCTGCGCGGCGACTGATCCACATGCACCAGCACGGTCTTGTAAGTCATTCGATATCCTTCCAACGATGGGGAACCACGCCGGACGAACCGGCTCGCGTGTAAGACTAAGGGGCAGCAACCCGCGCAGTCCAGCCGGGTCGCCGCCGTACCACCGGAATGTTTCTGTAGAATTTGACCAAGGTCAAGCGCCCCTTCATCCATGAGCATACGCAACCTGCAGTATCTCTTCGCGCCGAAGTCGGTCGTGCTGATCGGTGCGAGCGACCGGCCGCACAGCGTCGGCGCTACCGTACTGGCGAACCTGATCGGCGGCCGCAGTATCGACGAGCTGCGCGAGCGGCTGATGCTGGTCAATCCGCGCCTGCAGCAACTGATGGGACTGCCGGTCCATCCGGACGTGGCCAGCCTGCCGAAGGTGCCCGACGTGGCCGTGATTGCGACGCCGCCGTCGACTGTGCCGGCGCTGGTCGACGCACTGGCTGCGCGCGGCGTGCGCGGCGCCATCGTGCTGACGGCCGGCATGGATGCCGACTACGGCGACGGCCGCACCCTGCGGCAGGCGATGCTGGACGCGGCGCGGCCGGCGGTGTTCCGCATCCTCGGCCCGAACTGCGTCGGCGCGCTGGTGCCTTCTGCACACCTCAACGCGAGCTTCGCGCACCGCAGCGCGCTGCCGGGCAAGATCGCCTTCGTGTCGCAATCCGGCGCGCTGGTCACTGCCGTGCTCGACTGGGCGCATGCGCGCGGCATCGGCTTCTCGCATGTGGTGTCGCTCGGCGATGCGTCCGACATCGACGTCGGCGACATGCTCGACTACCTTGCGACCGACCCGCAGACCGGCGCGATCCTCGTTTACATCGAAGACGTGCGCAATGCGCGCAAATTCATGTCGGCCGCGCGCGGCGCCGGCCGCAACAAGCCGGTGCTGGTGCTGAAGACCGGCCGTGCGCCCGAGGGTGCGCGTGCGGCGGCCTCGCATACCGGCGCGCTGGCCGGGCTGGATGCGGTGGTCGACTCGGCGATACGGCGGGCCGGCATGCTGCGCGTGCTGTCCACCGACGGGCTGTTCGACGCCGTCGAGACGCTGTCGCGCGCGCAGCCGCTGCGCTCGGAAGAACTGATCATCTTGACCAACGGCGGCGGCCCCGGCGTGATGGCGACCGATGCGCTGATGCTCTCGGGCGGCCGCATCGCGACGCTGCCGCCGGAGACGGTCGCGGCGCTGGACGCGGTTTTGCCGGTCAACTGGTCGCACGGGAATCCGGTCGACATCATCGGCGACGCGCCGGTCGAACGCTATCAGCGCGCGCTGGCCATCCTGTTCGAGCGGCATCCCGAGAATCCGCTGCTGTTCATCCACTCGCCGACAGCGATCGTACCGTCCGCCGATATCGCGCGCGTCGTCGCGCCCATGATCGTGCAGTCGCGCCAGCATGTGATCGGCTGCTGGCTCGGCGCGGCGGCCGTCGAGGATGCGCGCCAGGTCTTCTCCGACGCCGGCCTGCCGCATTTCGGCACCCCTGAAGATGCGGTGCAGGCCTTCATGCAGGTGGTGGAATACCGGCGCAACCAGCAGCTGCTGGTGCAGACGCCGGCCGCCGGCACGCTGCACGATCCGATCGACCGCGCCGCCGCGCGCGCCATCATCGACAACGCGCTGGCCGAGGGGCGCAGCATGCTCACCGAGCCCGAGGCCAAGGCCTTGCTCGAGGCTTGCCGCATCCCGGTGGTGGATACGCGCATTGCGCGCACCGCCGGCGAGGCGCGCGAGATGGCCATGCAGATTGGGCTGCCGGTAGCGGTCAAGGTGCTGTCGCCCGACATCTCGCACAAGACCGAGGTCGGCGGCGTGATGCTCGACCTGACCACGCCGGAAGAAGTCGAGGCGGCGGTGCACGGCATCGAGCAGCGGCTCGCGCGGCTGCGGCCCGAGGCGCGGCTGCAGGGTTTCTCGGTGCAGGCGATGGCGCGCTGGCCGGATGCGCAGGAGCTGATCATCGGCATCACCACCGACCCGATCTTCGGGCCGGTGATCCTGTTCGGCCAGGGCGGCATTGCCGTCGAGGTGCTGCACGACCATGCGGTGGCGCTGCCGCCGCTGAACAGCGTGCTGGCGCGCGACATGATCATGCGCACGCGCGTGGCCGGCCTGCTGGCAGGCTACCGCAACCGCAAGCCGGCCGACATCGATGCCGTATCCCACGTGCTGATCCAGGTCGCGCATCTCGCCGCCGAGCTGCCGGAGGTCGCCGAACTCGACCTGAACCCGCTGCTGGCCGACCACCACGGCGTGATCGCGCTCGATGCGCGCGTGCTGATCCGCCCGGCGCGCCTGCGCCATCCGCATGACCGCCTCGCGATCCGCCCGTATCCGCAGGAACTCGAGGAAAGGATCAGCTGGATGGGCCACCGCCTGCTGCTGCGTCCGATCCGGCCGGAGGATGCCGAAGAGCACCTGCGTTTTTTCGATTCGCTCGAGCCGATCGACATCCGCATGCGCATGTTCGTGCAGATCCGCGAGCTGCAGCCTTCGCAGCTGGCGCGCATGACGCAGATCGACTACGACCGCGAGATGGCCTTCATCGCCGTGCGGCAGCGCGACGATGGCAGCGACGAGACGCTGGGCGTGGTGCGCGGCGTCGCCGACCCGGACAATGAGCAGGCCGAGTTCGCCATCATCATCCGCTCCGACCTGAAGGGCATGGGACTGGGCAGCATCCTGATGAACAAGCTGATCGCCTACTTCCGCCAGCGCGGCACGCGGCAGATCGTCGGCGAAGCGTTATCTGACAACCGCGCGATGATGGAGCTGATGCGCGACCTCGGCTTCAGCGTGCGCAGCAATCCGGGCGAAGGCACGGTCGAGCTGCGCTACGAGTTGCAGGACGAGCCCGGCAAGCGCTGAAGACCGTTCTGCAAATTGTTGTCGCTTTGAGCTGGCCGGCCAATTTTGACCTAAGTCAAGGTAATTGCCGGGTCGCATTCGTAGACTCCAGTCGCCTGAGTGGTGCGAATGCGCGCCATGGGCGAGCTGCGAGCCTCCATGAACCTTTCGACCATTCCCATCCATCCCGTCCAGCACGTCGAGTTCGATGCCGGGCTGTTGCGCCGCCTGAGCCAGTCCGGTCCGCGTTACACGTCCTATCCGACGGCGGACCGGTTCACCGACAGTTTCGGCTATCGCGATTACCTGCAGGCCGTCACGCACCTGCGCTCGCGCGGTGCGCGCCATCCGTTGTCGCTGTACCTGCACATACCGTTCTGCGACACCGTTTGCTATTACTGCGGTTGCAACAAGATCGTCACGAAGAACCGCGAGAAGGCGGCCACCTACCTCGGCTACCTGAAGCGCGAGATCGCGCTGCAGGGCAAGCTGTTCGCCGGTTTCAACCAGGTCGAGCAGCTGCACTTCGGCGGCGGCACGCCGACCTACCTGTCGGATGCGCAGATGGACGACCTGATGCAGCACATCCGCCGCTGGTTCGTGCTGGCCGACGACGAGAAGGGCGAATATTCGATCGAGGTCGACCCGCGCAGCGTGAGCGCCGAGCGCATCCACACGCTGCGCCGGCAGGGCTTCAACCGGATCAGCCTCGGCGTGCAGGACTTCGACGACGACGTGCAGAAGGCGGTCAATCGCATCCAGCCCGAGGAAAAGACGCTGGACGTGATCCGCGCCGCGCGCGAGGCCGGCTTCCGCTCGGTCAGCATTGACCTGATCTACGGCCTGCCGAAGCAGACCGTGATGACGATCAACCAGACGCTGTCGAAGGTGATCGCCGCGAATCCGGACCGCATCGCGGTCTACCATTACGCGCACCTGCCGCACCTGTTCAAGCCGCAGCGCCGCATCCACGAAGCCGACCTGCCCAGCTCGGACGCGAAGCTCGACATGCTGTCGCTGTGCATCCGCCGGCTCGAAGAAGCGGGCTATGTCTACATCGGCATGGACCATTTCGCCAAGCCGACCGACGAGCTGGCGATCGCGCAGCGGCAGGGCCGGCTGCACCGCAATTTCCAGGGCTATTCGACCCATGCGGATTCCGACCTCGTCGCCTGCGGCGTGTCGGCGATCAGCTCGGTCGGCATGTGCTACAGCCAGAATGCGAAGACGCTGGACGAATACTACGAGCGGCTCGACCATGACGAGCTGCCGGTCGCGCGTGGTTACCAGCTCAGCATGGACGACGTGCTGCGCCGCTTCATCATCCAGATGTTGATGTGCAATTTCGAGCTGTCGATCCGCTCGCTCGAGGAAGCGTATCCGATCAGCTTCCATGCCTACTTCGCGCTCGAGCTCGAACAATTGAAGGAATTGCAGGCCCTCGGCCTGCTGACGATGGATGACGAATGGATCGAGGTCACGCTGAAAGGGCGGCTGCTCATCCGGAACATCTGCATGGTTTTCGACCGCCACCTGCAACAGGCGAGGCGGTTACAATCGGAGCCGTTGCGCTATTCGCGCACGGTCTAGCGCGGCGTTGCGCCGGCCCTGCGAACGTTCTGCCGGCGCGCGCCCTGCGCCTCGTCCTTGCGGACGGGGCAAGCTAATCCAATGACATCGATTTCACTGCTGCCGATCTTCCTGATCGGCCTACTCGGCGGCGTGCATTGCGTCGGCATGTGCGGCGGCATCGTCAGCGCCTTCGCCATTGCGACGCCGCGTCGCGCCTTCCCCGTGCCCGTCACCGCAACGGGCAGCCTGCCTGCCGCAGTCGCCGACAGCGGCGCGCGCGTGCTCGCATTCAACGCCGGCCGCATCGGCAGCTATGCGCTGGCCGGCGCATTCGCCGGGCTGGTCGGCAGCGTCCCCGCGCTGATCAATCTCGCTGCGGTACAGACCGCCGCTTACTGGCTTGCCAACCTGATGCTGGTGCTGCTCGGCCTGACGCTGATGAACGCCTGGCACGGACTGGCGCGCATCGAAGCCGTCGGCCGCGTCGCATGGCGGCGGGTGCAGCCGCTGATGCGCCGCCTGCTGCCGGTACAGAACCCGCTGCAGGCGCTGGCACTCGGCGCCTTGTGGGGCTGGGTGCCGTGCGGCATGGTGTACAGCGTACTGATGACGGCGCTGCTGACCGGCTCCGCTGCACAGGGCGCTCTGGTGATGCTCGCGTTCGGCCTCGGCACCTTGCCGCTGCTGTTCACGATGGGCATGGCCGGTACCTCGCTGCAGGCTTTGCTGCAGAAGCCCGCCGTGCGCGTCGCCGCCGGGCTGCTGGTGCTGGCCTTTGGCGTGCTGGGACTGGTGCGCGTCGGCACCGGCCTGTCGCACGGCTGGCTCGACGCCGTCTGCATCACGCCGGTGCCCCGATGAGCGCCACCACCACGACGGCTGCGACCAATGCTGTGGCGGCCTGCTTTCATTGCGGGCTGCCGGTGCCGGCAGGCAGCCACTGGCAGGTACGCATCGATGGCGCCGACCGCGCAATGTGCTGCCCCGGCTGCGAGGCGGTCGCGCAGGCGATCGTCGACAACCATCTGACCGATTACTACCGCAGCCGCCAGAGCCTGCCGCAGGGCGTCGCCGCGACCGTGCCGGACGAGCTGAAGCTGTACGACACGCCCGAGCTGGCGTCGCAGTTCACCGCCGCCGACGGCGCTGCCGAGGCAACGCTGTCGATCGAGGGCATACGCTGCGCCGCCTGCGTCTGGCTGATCGAGCGACGGCTGTCGCAGGTGCCGGGCCTGACTGCGGCCAACCTGAACGTCTCCACCGAAAAGCTGCAGGTCAGCTGGGATGCGGCGCGCTGCAAGCCGAGCGACATCCTGCAGGCGGTGCGCGAGGTCGGCTATGTCGCGTATCCGTTCGACCCGATCCGGCACGGCGAGCTGCTGCGCAAGAACGCGCGCACGATGTTCAAGCAGCTGTTCGTCGCCGGCCTGTCGATGATGCAGGTGATGATGTACGCGGTGCCGGTCTACATGGCCGGGCCGGATGCGATCGAGCCGGACATGGAGGCGCTGATGCGCTGGGCCAGCCTGCTGCTGACGCTGCCGGCGGTGCTGTACTCGGCGCAGCCGTTTTTCCGGGGAGCGTGGACTGATCTCAGGCAGCGCGCGCTCGGTATGGATGTGCCGGTCGCGCTCGGCATCGCGGCCGCGTTTATCGGCAGTAGCTGGTCGATCATCACGGGGCAGGGCGATGTGTATTTCGACTCGGTGACGATGTTCATTTTTCTTCTGCTGGCCAGTCGCTATCTGGAACTGGTCGCCCGCCGGCGTGCTGCCGGATCCCTTGAGACGATGCAGCATGCACTGCCCGACTCGGCGTGGCTGCTGAATGATTTTCCGGCCAGCCGCGACACGCACATGGTGGCCGCTGCGACCTTGCGCACCGGCGATCTCGTGCTTGCCAAGCCCGGCGAGGCGGTGCCGGCCGACAGTACCGTGATCGATGGCGCGACTTCGGTCGACCTGTCGCTGCTGACTGGCGAGAGCGCGCCGCAGCAGAAGCGCATCGGCGAT
>JACCDX010285778.1_pt1 | contig 17566 bp, 20 predicted proteins | sample 7449681 | NCBI WGS metagenome assembly JACCDX01 (sample SAMN15323450, study PRJNA562643) | freshwater metagenome | isolation source: river surface water | place: USA:Blue River Watershed | collected 2017-08-18
CCTTCGGCATTTTCTAATAAAATAGGAATTGCATTGCTACCATTCGTTTGAACCGGTTTCCCATTAGTACTTAAGAAACTCGAATTGTCATCCGTTCTTTTAAAAGTGTATTGAGGTGACCCTGTACTCTTTGATGCATAAAAGTTTTGTATGTCTATATAAAAATCAAAAGTGGTTTTTTTATAGTTCCATTTTTTATCCAAACGAAGGTCTCCAGAATGAAATGCTTTTAATCTTAAAGTGTTCACTTGGTCGTAATCAAATACACCAGATCCTAATGTTAAAAAATTCAACCTGCTTTGCTCTAAATTAAATGGCGTATAAGGGGCGGCACCTTGGTACCTAAATTTAACACCTAGCTCCCAATTCTTTGGTAGCTTATAACCTACGGTTGTGCTGATTAAATGCCTGTTATCCCAACTTGCAGGTTGTAGCTTTTTATCGAGTCCCGAAAATTCACTCCAGTATAAAGTATAACTCAACACACCAAAGAACTTTTCAGTCAATTTTTGTTGTGCAAAAAATTCAAAACCATAGGCTCTTCCTGTACCATCTTGCTGAATTGGTTCGTTACCGATTGCACCAAATTCAATCCCCTTATTGGCAAGACTAATTTCATCAAGTATGCTCACTGGATAATTTTTATACCCTTTATAAAATCCTTCAAAGGTAAATCTTGTTGTACTCGAAGGCAGGTATTCAAATCCAGCAACATAGTGATTAGACTGGATGTACTTTCCAGGATTCGTCAATCCATTATTGGTGTAAGCTAACTGCGTATAACTTGGCAGTCTAAAATAAGTGCCATAACTCGCACTAAAATTCCATGCATTGCTTAAGGCATAACTAAGACTAATTCTTGGGCTCAATTGATCCAAAGGATTTTGACTACTTGATTCAAAACTATTTGCATCTGCTCTCAAACCTGTGCTAACAGCTAAGCGGTCATCGAATAATCTTGTACCCAATTGTACAAACCCACCATACCTTAAAAAATCAACTCCTGTGTTGGTATTGAACGTAATTGCGTTTTGTATTGTTTTGCCTGCACTGTCTTTTAAAGCAGGTCTGAATAGCTGAAAAAAGGCATTGTCAAATTGCACATACTGCGCCACTAGGCCATAACTCAAACTAATATTATTGATATTTTTTGTGACATCAAATCTTAATTTATTTTCGGTTTCATTACTTCTAATTTGATAAGTGCGTGTTGCATCCGAAGGTTTTTCATTGTCCTCGTATCTATCTGCTTGATTGTCTAAAGTATTTCTACTAAGTGATAAATTCCAATACCCATCTTGAATTAGTTTTTTCAAAGAAACACCAAGAGTGTAGTTCCATTGATTTACCAAAGGATTGTTATTGATTGCAAATAATTTTTCTGGAGTCGCTTCTTTAGGCGCTGCCAATCTAAATTCATCAATCGCCGCAAGTCCAAGTGTCGTCAGCGTTGTTTTATCGTTAATTTTTGTAGTAGTCTTAAATTGATAATCCCAATAATTAGGACGTATCGGTAAATCCAATGCTTTAAATAGAAGTTCTAAATAACTTCTTCTAACGGAAGCTAAGAATGTTGTTTTTTTAGAAATGGGTCCATCTAAAGTGGCAGCCACTTCTGTTCCACTCATTCTAAAATTACCTTGTAATTTATTGGCATTGCCATTTTTTTGTTTGAATTGAAAAACACTACTCAACGCATTGTCATACCTCGCATCAAAAGCAGAAGTGCTTAATTTTACATCTTGAATAAAACTTACATTCAATATACCTTGAGGACCACCGCCACTACCTTGTGTACTAAAGTGATTGATGATTGGCACTTCAATGCCATCTAGATAAAAAACGTTTTCACTAGGTGCACCGCCTCTAATAATAATATCATTTCTAAAAGTACCTCCTGCTGCGCCACCGCCCACACCTGGCAAGGATTGAATCACTTTACTGATATCAAAATTACCTCCTGGATTCGCTTTGATATCCTCGGAGGTTAATCTTTGAATACTCAAGGGGCTTTCTAATGTGGTTGCTTTTGCTGTATTACGTCTACTTGTAACTGTTACTGCATTCAATTGATTGACAGTTGGTTCAAGTTCAATAGTGAAAGTATTTTCATTACCCGAAGTCACAATGACATTGGTTAGTAATTTATCTTGAATACCAAGACCAGTAATTTTTATGGCATAAGTGCCTGGCAAAAGACTAGTAAACCTGAATGCGCCATTGCTGTCTGAGATCATTTTTTCACCACCTGGTGTTAATGATACTAAAAGACCTCCCAGATTTTGTTGGGTTTTTCTATTCACCAAGACACCACTCAGTTTACCTGTATTTTGAACTGTACCCTGCGCTACAGCTAAATCTGTAGTAAAAACAAGCAATAAACCAACAAAAACCACTTTAAACCATTGCATATACTTCTATTTTGAATTCAAGTATAAAACAATGGAAAAGCCCTTTTGTTTAATATTTAGTGAAAAATTGTTAGATCTTTTTAGCAATATGGTCTAAAACCATGAAAGCGGTCTCTGCCATCAGGTTCCCCTTATTATCGAGTAAAGGATTTACCTCTGTGAATTCAATACAGACCAATTTGTTGGACAAAAACAATTGATCAAAAATTCTTACAATTTCTTCGGCAAAAAAGCCAATAGGCACTGGAGTACCGGTACCCGTAGAAACGTGATCGCAGTCCATTGAATCCACGTCGAAGGAAATATAAATATGATCGCAATCTTTTAATTGTTCTATGGCCTCTTGTACACAAACTTCTAGTCCACGAAATCTTAATTCTTCTACTTTATAACAAGAGACTTCCTCTTTTTCAATAATATGTGCTTCAGCCGATTCAAAATCTCTTAAACCAAAATAAATTAAATCTTGTGGTAATAATTTTTTATCTGGTGTGCCTACACTTTTTAAATTATTCCAATGCAACAATGTTTCGGTACTTGGATCATTAATCTTACATGCAAGGTTGTCTTCTTGCAATGCAGCAGCTAAAGGCATACCATGAATATTGCCGGAGGGAGATGTAAAAGGAGAATGTAAATCGGCATGCGCATCAATCCAAATAACCCCTAATCTTTTATCAGGTGAAGCAGCCTTAATCCCACTGATAGTGCCCAATGCAGAAGAGTGATCCCCAGATAAAACAATCGGAAAAAATCCTGTATTAATCGTTGTTCGAACAACATCTGAAACCCTTTGGCATTGCTCTACAACATGCTCAATTCTCTTTGCAAAATTATTATTGTTTTTATTGTAGATGGTTTCGTTATGTGTTTTAACATCTACAAATAAATGGCGATGAAAAAAATCATTGTTTTGATTGATGGCTGCAATTTCAATCGCATCTATCCCTAAATCCGAACCCCTCGTACCAGCCCCAATATCTGATCTGTTTTTAATTATCTTGATCGTCATAAAATTATATTATTCTTAAAATCTCAATAAGCAAAACTACTTAAATTAATCAAGCTAACTTAGAAATAGTAGTTAAATCATTGCTTAAAAAAATTAAATAACACGATTTATCTAAGAAAAATAGTACGAGAAATACTAGTTAATTTAAAATCATTACCAATCGCAATTCTACCTAAACGAAAAGGGTAATTGGTGCCGTCAGAGAACTCAAAAATAAAATTAAACACTCCAATAAAGTCATCCACCGAACGAGATTTAAAAGTAAAATTGATAGTGCTACTCATGATAGCCGATTTCTCGATTTTACTTGCTATTAAATCCATTTGTACCGTCCTCACATCCCCTAGTTCCATACTACCTAAAAGGGTATGGGTGGCATATTTATCCTTTAGTTTAGTTGGTTTTAAACCAATGTCAATAGAAGAGGCAAAAAGTAATGGGTCTTGAATGTCATTGATATCCATTGTGATTCTGGTTAAAACCACTTGTTTTTTAGTTGAATCTAACTGCGCAGCTGCAAAAAGGGATAAAAAAATAAAGAAAACGGTGCTATACAATTTCATAATGAAAATTTATTCCTTAAAGTTACCCTAAAAATGCTTCTCACCTACAATAAGAAGGTTTAAATTAGTGGAATGAAAAAACTGTTGATAGCCATTTTTATATTGATAGGCATGCAAGCCATTGCAGGCCGTGTTGATACAATTCAAATTCAAAGTACGTATTTAAAAAAAGCGACCAAGTTTGTTGTGATACAGCCAAGTAATCAAGATCAACAAAACAATAGTCAAGAACGTTACCCTGTGGTATACCTGCTGAATGGTTATGATGGGAATTACGCACAATGGACTAAAACTGCACCGCAATTAGCAAAAACTGCCGATGACTTAAAAATGATTTTTGTGTATCCTGATGGCGGGAAAAGTAGTTGGTATTTTGATAGCCCAATTGATAGCACGAGTCAATATGAATCCTATATCATTAAAGAGTTGGTGCCCTATGTAGATGCACATTTTGCAACCAAGGCTAATCCCAAATCAAGGGCCATCACAGGACTAAGCATGGGTGGGCATGGTGGATTATACCTTGCAATAAGACATACAGATGTTTTTGGTGCTGCGGGGTCTACATCGGGTGGATTTGATTTTAGACCTTTTCCAAAAAGTTGGGATCTTAAAAATATATTAGGGGCGTATGAAACCAATCAAGCAAGATGGTATGAATATACAGTCATGCGCCAAGTTGAATTCCTTACAAATAAACAATTAGCAATTATTTTTGATTGTGGGGTGGATGATATTTTCATAGCAGTGAATCGTGCATTGCATGAAAAACTATTACAATTAAAAATTGATCATGATTATATTGAACGTTCAGGCGAGCACAATCATGCGTATTGGCGAAGTAGTATCGATTTTCAGATGCTATATTTTCATCAATTTTTTCAAAAAAATAAATAGGCGCAAAGCTTTATTCTAGGAATCTATGCCGCTCAGATGCCTCTGGCATTCTACAGGTTACCCTTTTCCCAAATAGTGTGTACCTGTTTTTTGCAATCAAATCATATCCAAAATCACGTAGAAATTTTGGAATAAATTTTAATCCAATAAATAATCTTGGCCAACCGGTTAATTGTTGTGCTATTTGAATGACGGCATCTGTTTTAGTGTACACTTTGTCATTGTCAATTAAAATTACGGATGCGCTTGCTTTTTGATCTAATTTAAATTGTTGCAGGATGTTGATTCCAGCTTGAGTCTGTGAAGCTGCAAATTGAAATTTTGCTGCTTTATCGTGTTCTATGATAACGTTGACAGTTCGATTGCAAAAATTACAAACTCCATCAAATAAAATAATCGGCATAAAATTGTTTGATTGTGTCATTACCCATTGCTAAATAAAGTATTTCTGTAATTATACCTAAGCCGACTTTCTTACATACTTTGTGAGAATCACAATTGTTTGTTCATTGACTTTGCCCTCTATTTGATCTGTATTATCAGGCACCAACCTAATTTTTCTAACAACTGTCCCTTTAGGTGCCATAAAGTTGGCGCCTTTTACATTCAAAACTTGAGTTAGTACAACTGTATCCCCATTTTCTAGTGCTGTACCATTGCTATCTACATGAATTGCTTGTTTAATAAAAGCAGTAACAGCCCAGGTAATCACAGTCTCGTCTAGTTCAACCGAAGACATGATTTCATTTGCCCATTCTTTATCCTTATTTGCATATAAAATTCTATAGGTTAAAGCTTGCACACTTGGTTCAGTATTCCAGATACTACCAGCAAGACATTGCCAATGATTGCCTGCATCTTCTGCATCTAAATTGGCTAAACAAGTATCACATAATGCCACTTCGTTTTCAATTACGTCATTATTTTTAGGACTCACTGCATAATCTTGTGTTGCAGGTTCAGTTGTACAAAGCTCACATAGTCCTTGACATCTTTCGTTTAATTTAGTGGAGATACTCATGTTTATTATCGTTTAATAGAAGGATCTATCTTCTTCTTTTAAATCCAACACTCTTTTTTTGTTTTGGATTGTACTCAGGTGTAGGGCCAAATTCAGCAGGCACATTGCCTTTTAATACAGGCGCCCCTAATAATTCTTCGATCAATGCAAATTTAGATTGTTCCTTTTCACTTACTAGAGTAAAAGCAGTTCCTGTTGTTGCAGCACGGGCCGTTCTTCCAATACGGTGGATATAATCCTCCCCATCATTAGGCACATCATAGTTGATCACTAAATCAATGTCTTCGATATCAATCCCTCTACTTAAAATATCAGTAGCAACTAAAATATTCGTTTTGCCATTCCTATAGTCTTGTAGGTATTGCTCTCTGCTTTTTTGATCTAAATCGGAATGGATTTCTTCTGCAGCTAATCTTGCTGATTTTAAAATAGTCGTTAACTCTTTTACGTTTTGTTTTTTAGAACAAAAAACAATCACTTTCGAAAAACGCTTAGAACCCAGCATGTCTTTGATGATACCCGCTTTTTGCTGCTCATACACAATAAATGCTTTTTGAACAATTTGTTCTGGTGGTTTTGAAATCGCAATATTAATCTCTACTGGATTTTTTAATATTTTATTCGCTAATGCACGCATTTTTTGTGGCATCGTTGCAGAGAATAATAAGTTTTGTCTTTCTGCAGGCAGGTAAGTAATTATTTTAGCTATGTCATCGTTGAAACCCATATCCAACATTCTATCCGCCTCATCCAATACCAAATATTTCAAACCTTTTAATTTCACATAACCCATATTCAAATGGGCAATCATTCTGCCGGGCGTGCAAACCACAATATCAGCACCAGAAGTCAACGCTTTTTTCTCTGCAGCAAAAGAATTGCCATCACCGCCGCCATATACCGCGATAGAACTTACATCGGTAAAATAAGCAAGCCCCTCTAATCCTTCTGCTATTTGAATCGCCAACTCTCTTGTAGGTACAATGACCAATGCATTGATATCACCAGCATGATGCGGTGAAGTCAAAAGACGATGTAATAATGGTAATAAAAATGCGGCTGTTTTACCTGTACCTGTTTGAGCGGCTGCTATAATATCCTTTCCTTCTAATATTGGAACCATCACCTGTTGTTGAACCGGTGTGGCTGTTTCGTAACCCATTGCGTCAATGCCATCTAAAATACGCTGATCTAACCCTAAATCGATAAACTTCAAAATATATAATTTAAATACAAAGGTAGCCTATAATTTCTCAAATAGCAGGTTCAATATTCTTGGCAATTGGCTTCTATCTCCTTCATCAAACTGCTCCTCTAATTGAATTAATTGATACCCCGAAGCAGTTGCAGCTTGTATAAAATCTGTCACATGATGATTAAAGCAAGTCAATACCTCAGTGCCATTTTCGGTTTCAAATCTTGCTTTGGATCCCGCATATTGTTTAAAGGGATGCAATTCGCCAATATAAACATGACTACCTGTAGCAGTCACTATTGATAATTTTTGAAAAACGGCATGAAGGTCTTCGATATGCTCAAGCATTAAACTAAACGTAACAAGATCATAAGTATTCTTTGCAAAAGTCCAGTCCTTGGTGATGTCCGCTTCGATAAAATTGACTCTTTCAGACTGGATTTTATTTTTTGCAATTTCAAGCATGCCATTCGATAAATCAATGGCAGTAATTTGATCACAGATGGTTAAAAGCCATGCCGTATTCTTGCCGGTACCACAACCCACTTCCAAACAATGCTTGAAATTTTTTCCTTGTACTATTTTTTGTAATGACAAAGCCTCAAGGTCTCTTGTTTTATTTTCATTGGTATCGTATTGTGCCGACCAACTATTGTAGGCATTCGCTATATCCATCTTTAATGCATTCTTATTTTAATAAAGATAGCAGAAAAAAAAGTGAGTGCTGCAATTATGCCAATAGAAATTGGTGCGCCAAAATAATCAGCAGTTAATCCTGTAATAATTGCCCCAATTGCATAACCACTGTCTCTCCAAAAACGAAAAATACCAAGACTTTTTGCTCTATCCATCGCATGCGTATTGTCACTTATTGTCGCTAAAAAAGTAGGATACACCATAGCAGTTCCTAAACCTAAAAATACAGCCACAGTAACCATTTCGACATAAGTTACTGCAAATATTAAATAAGCAATCGCGAAAGCTTGTAATAACATGCCCCAAAATAGGAGTTGTTTTTTTGCTACCATATCTGCAAGTTTCCCTGTAACTATTTGTGTTAATCCCCAAACAGCAGGATAAATAGAAGTAATAATACCTATATCAATTAAGGCAAAATTTTTCTGAATCAATATAATTGGTAATAGCCCCCACACCATACCATCGTTTAAATTATTCACTAGCCCAGCCTGAGTCACAGCGCTCAAATTTTTATTAGTAAAACTTGTTTCTAAAAAGATATTTTTTAATCTGGGTATAGAACTACTAGTTGTTTCAGACTCTAACTGAACAAACCCAGAAGTATCTTTTACAAAAATCCAACTAATCAATAGGCCTAATACTGCCACTGCAAGCCCTAGATAAAATGGAAAGGGATAGATGCCATATTGATCGGCAATATAGGCAGTAAAAAAAGCCATTAGCGCCACCGCAATGTAACCTGCAAATTCATTTAAGCCCATTGCTAATCCTCTATTTTGTTGCCCTACTAAATCTATCTTCATCACGACTGTACTAGACCAAGCAAATCCTTGATGGATGCCCAAAAGCACATTGGCAAAGATGATCCAGTTCCATGTTGGTGCATAAATAAAAATAAGTGGGACAGGTAAGGCTAAAATCCAACCTAATAAAAGCACTTTTTTACGCGTGTATTTTGCAGCAAGAAATCCCGAAAAATAATTTGCAATCGCTTTTGAAAAACCAAAAATGACTATAAAAGATAAAATAACCGAAGTGGAGTGAATATTAAATTTGAATGCTGCAAATTCAGGAAAAATGGAACGCTCAATTCCAATCATTGCTCCCACAAAAGCATTCACAAGAATTAAAATAATAAATTGACGTAGGTTCTGTTTTAATCCCAGAACCGATCGCTGGACAGGCTCGGTTTTCATAGTTTATTAATTGATATAATTTTTTACAAAGTCCGCGCAATAATCTTTGATCAAATTTCTGACTGAATCAAAAGCGGCTTCAATTTCTTGCTCTGTACCAGTTGCTTTTGCTGGATCGGGGAAATTATAATGAAATTTTTGAGCTGTAGTTGGGAAGTAGGGACAGCGTTCTTTAGCGTTATCACATACAGTAATTACATAGTCAAATTCAACACCAGTATATTCTAAGATATTGTTGGAGGTATGATTGGAGATATCAATGCCATCTTTTTGCATTGTGGCAATTGCTTTTGGATTCACCCCATGAGTTTCTACTCCTGCGCTATACACTTCTACTTTGTCTCCTCCAAAGTATTGTAAATAACCATGTGCGATTTGACTACGACAGCTGTTACCTGTACATAAAACTAAAATCTTTTTCATTGAATTAGATTATAATTAAAAATGCTTCCTTTTATTTTTTATGAAATTACCTACTAACAACAACCTCCTCCTGGTACACATTTATTTTCTGTCAATGGTTTTTGTGCAAACACAGTGACACTAAAAATGCCAGTTGATCCATTTTTAAATTGATTGATTTCATCTTGAGATAAATAATTGATTAAAATATCATCAGGAATTACAATTGCTTTTTCTTTTTGAATCGTTACGTTTTCAAAACCATTTGCATGTATCAATTCCAAATAAACTTCTTTTTGAATGGCACCAGCCACACAACCAGCATACATTTCGGCATCCTTTCTTAAACCTTCAGGCAATGCGCCTACTAAGACCACATCAGAAATGCTAAAATGTCCGCCTGGTTTAAGTACTCTAAGGATGTCTTTGATAACAGCGTCTTTATTGGGTACCAAATTCAACACACAATTACTCACCACTACATCAGCCGTATTTGCTGTAATAGGCATATGCTCAATATCACCTTGCCTGAACTCTACATTATTAAACCCTCTTACCTCTGCATTCGCTCTTGCTTTGTCAATCATAGCAGGTGTAAAATCAACGCCAATCACTTTACCTGTTTCACCAGTCTCGTGACGTGCGATAAAACAATCATTACCTGCACCACTACCTAAATCAATCACCACATCCCCTTTTTTAATTCTTGCAAACTGCGTTGGCAAGCCGCAACCAAGACCAAGGTCAGCATCTGCATTGTATCCTTCTAAAGTTGTGTAATCCTCGGACATGATATTGTACACTTCTGTAGAACATCCACCTGCACCACAGCAAGAAGCCATATTATCGGCCTTGTCTTGCAATGCAATTTCACTGTACTTTTGTCTTACGATTTCTTTTAATTGATCTTCGGTTTGCATAAAATTTATTTTAATTTTTTTTGAATTTTTGTTTAACAACATTTGTTAGCAGGCATGGTCAATTTGTCTAATAATTGGCCTAACTGAGTTTTTACTTTCGTCCATTCTTTTTCGTCAATACAATAACATACAGAAACGCCATCAATATCCCCTTTAATAAGACCAGCAGCTTTCAATTCCTTTAAATGCTGTGAAACAGTACTTTGAGAAAGCGGCAATTCATCTACAATATCCCCACAGATACAAGACTGGCGCTTTAGTAATACATTCAAAATGGCCACCCTAGCAGGATGAGATAGGGCTTTAGCATATTTCGCAATGCTTAATTCCTGTGCCGAATAGTCTTTGGTTTTAGTTGTTCCCATATTAATCGTAAAATTACGATGAATATATGAAATGAAAAAATAAACTTAAATTGAAGGATGAAAAGCATACTTCAAAACGCCCTATTAACTGGCTTTATGCTAGTTGCGTTCCATCAAACATTTGCACAATCAGCAAAGACCGAAGCAGAAATTCAGTCCATTATGCAATCTAGTCCAGTGGTTGGATTATCGGTTGCTGTTGTCAAAAACAATAAAGTCATTTACAATCAATCCTTTGGTTTTAAAGATGTTGAAAAGCAATTGCCTTTGACCAATCAATCCATATTTAGGATCGCATCCATCTCCAAGTCCTTCACAACTACTGCCATTATGCAATTGGTTGCAAAAAAACAAATTAGTTTAGACCAGGACCTCAGTGAATTGGTTGGATTTAAAGTTAGAAATCCAAAGTTTCCGAATACAGTCATTACTTTAAAAATGGCATTGTCACATAGATCTTCTATCAATGACAGTGAAGGTTATTTTAGTCTAGATGCGATTGATCCGGCAAAAAATCCAAATTTTGCGAAATGTTATAATGCATATGAACCCGATAAAGGCTATATGTATTGTAATTTAAATTACAATTTGGCGGGATCCATACTAGAGAAGGTAACAGGTATTCGATTTGATAAATACATCCAACAACAAATACTAGATCCACTCGGACTTTATGGAGGTTACAATGTGAATGCGTTAGATAGTAATCTGATTGCAAAAATTTATGAATTCAATAAAGAGACGCAGGGATTTACTTTATCGCCCAATGCTTATGCACCAAGAACCGAAGAGATCAACAACTACACCATCGGCCGAACAACACCTATTTTTTCACCAACAGGAGGCATGAAAATATCTGCAAATGACCTTGCAAAATATATGATCATGCATAGTCGATTGGGTAAATACAAAGGTGGAAGGATGATACCTAAAAAGTTATCAAAGCAAATGCAAACGATCATTTCCGAGGAAGAAGGATATGGCATGGCACTAGAAACCACTACTAAATTAATTGCAAGCAAGACAATGATTGGTCATACAGGTTCAGCGTATGGCTTATATAGTATTATGTTTTTTGAGCCTAAAGAAAAAATTGGCTTTGTAGTAATCAGCAATGGATGTGATACTAAAACAATTAATGGGTTCAATGCAGTGTTGCATCAAACAGTAAATAGTTTGTACAATAATTTAATTCGTTAAAAGAACAACATCACCAGCACTAAAACAATACCTGCTAAAGTAAAGTACATTCCTTTTTTGAAAATGGTTGTTCCTGGCATAAACATGTAGAAGGATGATATGACAAAGAAGAACAATGAAAGTCCGAAAAATATATTGAAATAATATAAAGGATCTTTATTAGTTGCCTTATGCATCTTGGTCATCTTATTTAAAAGGTATGGTAATTCTTTCACTTTAAAATCTGCTACACCAGTTGTTTTATTGTAGGTGCCTTGAGGGAAAGTGATCACATCAAGTGTATCAGAGATGATTTTAAGATTTTTTAATTTAATAGCAGGGCCTACTTCATCCGTTTTAAGACCAGTTGCTACAGTAAGTATTTTATGATTTTCTTTTTTCAAAAAGTCCGTATCTCTAAAAATCATAATAATTCCACTAATAGAATAAATAGCCATGATACCAGCTAAAAAGAAACCTAGGTAACGGTGGTAAACACGCATATTTTTTGACACTTCGCTCATAGTATAAAATTTAAAGACATTCTTGTCTATGGTTAATGATGAATCTAAGACAAAAATAAGGAATCTACCTAAGACTTAGTGCAAAGTCAGCCAAAGTTTGAAGAGGATATGGCTTATAAGTAGATAGATAGTAATTAAAAGTTGATATCTTTGGTTATGCCTTTATAATCTTTTGCTTTATTAATAATTAGCTTTCTATGAAACAATGTATTTATATCTCTTTTCTGATTTGTTTTTTTACATTTCAAGCCAATGCGCAACAATCTAAAGTGCATATCAATCATACCGCAATTTATGTGGTAGATATTCAAAAAACTGGTGCATTTTACACCAATGTCATTGGCTTAGATACGGTACCAGAACCATTTCACGATGGCAAGCATTTATGGTATAGCACAGGAGCACATACAATGTTGCATGTCATAGCAGGTGCAACAGCTAAAAAAGACTATTATAAAAATCAGCATACTTGTTTCACTGTTCCAGATTTTAATTTATTTATTCAAAAACTAAAGCAACTTAATTGGAGCTATGAAGATGTTGCTGGAAATAAAAATGCCATCACTACCAGGGTGGATGGAGTGCATCAAATTTGGTTACAAGACCCAGATGGTTATTGGTTAGAAATTAATGATGACAAGTACTAGTTAAAAAAATGAACTACTATTAAGTTTACATTGCAATATAAATAACGGCATCATGATCATAAAAGAAAAAGCATTCGAATCCTTCACCTGGATTGACATTGAAAATGCAAATAAAAATGAATTAGAAATAATTGCAAAAAAATATAATCTTAATTATTTTTTAATAAAAGATGCGCTTGATATTGGTCATTTGCCTAAATATGAACAATTACATCAACATGATTTTTTTATTTTCAGGGCCTATACATCCAATGTAAATTTAAATATTGATGAAGTTGGAGAGATGTCTAATAAAATTGCCTTCTTTATATTTGATGATAAATTAATTACTATACACCGTGCTCATTTTGCCTTTTTGAATATAGAAGAAGAAGAAAAACATATCAAGATAAGTGAGTTTTTTTTAAAAATAGTTGGCTTCATGATTGATTCGTTCAAAAAACCAACAATCGAACTTTCTAATAAAATAACTGAAATAGAAAAAACAATCTTTTTAAAAGACTATAGGGCTGTTTTGATTGAAGAGCTCTATTATATTAAGACTCAATCGAGGATCTTAAAGAAAATAATTTCAATCACAGAGGCAACAATTTTAAAATCCCAAGATAAATATAAGGTTTCCTATATCTATCAAGACATTCAAGATCAGTTACTGAATTTACTAACATTGAATGATGAGTCTGTAGATAATTCTTCGCATTTAATGAATACCTATCTTTCATTAAGTGATCAAAAGAATAACGAAGTCGTTCGGTTGTTGACTATATTTTCTGTGTTTTTTCTACCACTAACTTTTATTGCAGGTATCTATGGGATGAATTTTAAATTTATGCCTGAGTTAGATTGGAAATTAGGATATGCATTTGCTTTGAGCCTAATGGCTATAGTTGTTGTGGTGATTTACCTTTGGTTCAGAAGAAAAAGAATCCTTTAAATAAATTGGAAGATAAAAGGTAATGCAAAAGCAATGAAAGCCGCCCAAATTATATAGACAGGCATAAATGATGCAATTTTTGCTTCTATATCTTGTATCGTCGCTTTCCCATTTAAGTTTTTTATTAATCCATAAGAGACAACAAGTAGGTGCGTAAACATTAAAAGATTTGCACCTAGAACAGCTAATCTATTTGGAGAGAGCCCGAATTCAGAAAGTCTAAATAAAATGGCAGAAAGTGCAATTCCATTAGCTATAATTGTAATTGCAGCCAACCCAAGTAAAGTGATTTGGTTGATTTTTGAACCTGTATGATTAGTTAGTTCAGATAAAGAAAATAAAATGATTGCCATTACCCCAATCAATAATACATTAAATAGAAGTAAAAAATTACGGTCATTGTAAATATCTGTTCCAGTATAGATCAAGGTGGAAAGAAAAACCAATAGCGTCAGAAAAATGATAGGGGTAAAAATTCTAGCAATCGTTGGTGAGATCTTATTGACTAGTTCTGGATTATTTTGAATCAAGAAGGTGGACAAAATTGGCATAGCTGCTAAACCCCACACCGCTATTTGTTCAAAATAAAAGTCTTTGATGTCTATTTTCAATAATTCAAATAATGCAATGGTGATACCAGTAAAGAGCATTCCTGAAATAAATATCAGCCCAGTCATGATCACAAAATTGCCGTTGAATTTTAGAAATGCAATGGTATTATGGTGATTGTTTAAATCGCCGCCAATAAAAATATAGCCCAAAATAGCCCATAAAAAAATGGGTAAATGCATTAAGGTTAATATAAAAGTTGAACTCTTTTCATTGTAAGGCAAACTGTTGACAAAAATGGCCGATCCTATGAATAAGATAAGTGGTAAGATAAATTTAGTCATTGCCAATTGCTGCTTCCATAAAAAATACAAGGTTAAAATTGGGAATACAACGAAGCCAATATTCTTAGACATATACACATCGTATTCTAATCCTAAAAAAGAGGGTATTTTTGCTATGAGTCCTGCCACTAATGCAGCAATTATAATAAAAATGACTTCATTCTTATTGCCCCAAAAAACAGATTCATCTTTATAGTTCAATCTTTCATTCCAAGCTTGCGCAGCAGGCTCGTTAGTAATTTCTTGAAAGACATTGTTAAATGCTGTTGTAAAGATACTTTTATGTTCACGATACAATTTTTCCAATTGTTTTGGATTATTGATATTGATTTTGATTTCGTTTTCCATTATCTAAATTGTTTTTTGTATTAATTTTTCTAAAGCATCTATATGTAGGTTAAATGCTTTTTTGCCGTCATCAGTGACCGCATAAGTTGTGTTTGGTTTTTTACCAACAAATTTTTTTGTAATTCTAATGTATTGCGCTTTTTCTAAAGCAGCGAGATGGCTAGCCATATTCCCATCAGTTAATTGAAGTTGTTCTTTGAGCGTACCAAAATCAACTACCTCATTCACTAACAAGATGGACATAATACCCAGTCTAACACGACTTTCAAATGCTTTATTTAAATCTGCTATGTAATTATTCACTTCTCGTATTTAAAGTAGATGTAAAGGCCATAAACAATATGCAATACGCCAAATCCCAATCCCCAGAATAACAAAGCATAGTCTACAAAATAGGCAGCAAGCAATCCAAGCCCTATGTTCATCAATCCTAATGATCTAATATCATGCAAAGTGTAATTACTAGCATTGTACATGGCAAGTCCATAAAATAAAATGGTTGAAGGGATAATTAAGCTGATATAACCATGATGTAATAAGATGCTACAAAATATTGCTCCTGTTAAAAGTGGCACCGCCATATTCATAATCAATCTTTTTGCAGTGGCATCCCAAATTGGAATCGCTTTTGCATTTGCCTTTCGCATTGAAAGAAAAATTGAGATCGATAAAGCAATCAGTAATAATAAAATCAATTCTGAAAATAAAAATTGGAAAACTGAGGTATTTAAACTTCCATCTGCGTTCACTAGCTTGTGATAATATCCTGGTTGATTCAAGCTTAATCCTAAAAAGGCATAAGCCACAATCACTCCTACTATTGCCAAGATGCCCACTATAACACCAGAAAGGCCACTCAAGGATAAAAACCTAGAGGAGCGTTCCATCATGGAACGTATGGCTTTGATTGAGTCTATTTGTTCTTGTTGTTGATCCATAAACATATAATTTAAAAGTACTTTGAATTACAAAGTAACTAAGTATTTAAGATTCTGCCAAATTTTTAATCGTTTTTGTACCTAACATTGTAATGAAACATGCAGTACCCAGTTCAATTAACCCAAATTAGTGCCGAAAAAGCAATTTATATCCCTGATTATGAACAGGTTAAGCATATTTATGCGTCCTTATTAAAATTAGATCCTACTACCCCCTTCCCTTTTTGGGCTAAACTATGGCCATCCTCCATTGCGCTGCTTGATGTACTTAAGTCACACCCTCATTTGATTGAAAACAAGCATGTACTAGAAATTGCTGCAGGAATAGGTTTACCCTCTTTGATGATGGCGGATATCACAAAATCGATTCAAATAAGTGATTATGAAAAGGAGGCCGTTGCACTCCTTCAAAAAAATATTGAATATCTGAAATTACAAAATGCAGAAGCCTTGCAATTAGATTGGAATAATATACCAGTAAACTTACATCCAGAAGTCATCCTATTGAGTGATGTCAATTATGATCCTACTCAATTTGACCCATTAATAAACTTGATTGTAAAGTTCATACACCAAGGAAGTACCGTTATTTTATCGACCCCACAAAGAATTATGGCGAGTCCATTTGTGCAAAAATTAGAAGCGTATATTATAAATCGACATGATACATTGGTAGATGAAAATGGTATCCACAAAGAAATAAGTACCTTAGTCTTATCAAAATAGTGTTCATATGGTTAAAAATGATTTTAAAACTGTAGATGAGTACATTCAAAGTTTTTCTAAAAAAACACAGGTGCATTTAAAATCAATTAGAGCAGCAATTAAATCAGTTGCTCCAGATGCTGCGGAGCAAATCTCTTATTGTATGCCTGCATATAAAGTAAATAAAAAACCATTTATTTACTTTGGAGCATATGAAAAGCATATTGGATTTTATGCGACGCCGAATACCCATGAGAAGTTTGCGAAACAATTATCTAAATACAAACAAGGAAAAGGTTCTGTTCAGTTTCCACTTGACGAACCCATGCCTATTGAATTAATCACCAAAATGATTCAATTTAAATTGAAGAGTATGTCTTAAAGTATGGACTTAGAAATTAAAATAGAACAGATCAACCATAGCCATATTGCAGCATTGCAACAAATTGGTCGTCAAACTTTTTCAGAAACTTTTGCAGAAAGCAATACTGCCGAAAATATGGCTAAATACTTAGAAGAAGCCTATTCCCATGAAAAATTAAGCGCAGAATTGAATAACCCAAACTCATTTTTTTACTTTGCGATGTTGGGTGAAAAAGTAATTGGTTATTTAAAAATCAATATGGGCGGATCTCAGACCGAACTCAAAGACAATGATGCACTTGAAATTGAACGCATTTATGTACTGAAGGATTATCATGGTAAAAAAGTAGGCCA
>JACCDX010060170.1_pt1 | contig 17562 bp, 18 predicted proteins | sample 7449681 | NCBI WGS metagenome assembly JACCDX01 (sample SAMN15323450, study PRJNA562643) | freshwater metagenome | isolation source: river surface water | place: USA:Blue River Watershed | collected 2017-08-18
GCCAAGAAGGAGATGATCGAGGCCAACCTGCGCCTGGTCATCTCGATCGCCAAGAAGTACACCAACCGCGGCCTGCAGTTCCTCGACCTCATTCAGGAGGGCAACATCGGCCTGATGAAGGCGGTCGACAAGTTCGAGTACCGCCGCGGCTACAAGTTCTCGACCTATGCCACCTGGTGGATCCGCCAGGCCATCACCCGCTCGATCGCCGACCAGGCCCGCACCATCCGCATCCCGGTGCACATGATCGAGACCATCAACAAGATGAACCGCATCTCGCGCCAGCACCTGCAGGAGTTCGGCTTCGAGCCGGACGCCTCCATCCTGGCGGCCAAGATGGACATCCCCGAGGACAAGATCCGCAAGATCATGAAGATTGCCAAGGAGCCCATCTCCATGGAGACGCCGATCGGGGACGACGACGACAGCCACCTGGGCGACTTCATCGAGGACACCAACAACACCGCGCCCATCGAGGCGGCCATGCAGGCCGGCCTGCGTGACGTGGTCAAGGACATCCTCGACAGCCTCACCCCGCGCGAGGCCAAGGTGCTGCGCATGCGCTTCGGCATCGAGATGTCCACCGACCACACCCTGGAAGAAGTGGGCAAGCAGTTCGACGTGACCCGCGAGCGCATCCGCCAGATCGAGGCCAAGGCGCTGCGCAAGCTCAAGCACCCGAGCCGCTCGGACAAGCTGCGGTCGTTCATCGACTCGCTCTGAGCGTGAGGTCCGGCGCCTGCGTGGGGAGAAGCAGACCTACCTGAGCGCCATCAGTGCGGCCCAGGATGCCCTGGGACGAGGCTACCGGGTGCACCGGGCCTGCGTAGGAGGTATCGGTGCCTGCGGGGCGCGAAACGACCTGCCAGGCCAACGGGCCGCAGACGATCTGCAGGGAGACGCAGGTCATGCGGCGGGAGACCAGTGCTACCAGCGGGTGCTGCCAATGACGCCCGAGGAAGCCTACGGGCGGTATTGATCGGGGGTTGCCCCTGTTCAGCGGTCCCGGCGGCTGGCGAGAACCCGCCGGATCTCGTCACCGGTCACGTGATAGCCACGCTCCGCAGCGTGCCGGCCGGCCGCCTGCAGCAGGAAGTCGGGCATGCGGGGGACGAGCGTGCCGTCCTTCTCGACCAGCTCGAAGCACTGGGCCTGCGCCTCCAGCCGCGCCAGGCGCCTGGTGCGGGCGATGCCTTCGCCCCGGGCCTCGAGGGCTTGTTCGTCGTCCTCCTCGAGGATGTCGTGCAGGGTTTCGCGGGCCTGCTGGCCGGTCGACGAGTCGGCCGAGTCGTCGGACAGCGCGAGACTGAGCAGGCCTTCGATGGCGTCGGCATCGCCCCCCGAGGCCGAGCGGACCAGCTCGGACATCGAGACCCTGCGGCGGCCGCGCAGCCAGGGGCGCTGGCTGCGATCCGGAAAGAGGCGTGTGGCGCGGATGTTGAACATGGGACGGCGGCGTGGCGGCAGGCGCGCCATGGGTCACCATGCCACCGGACAGGTTCCCGCGCATGCTGGCGACGAGCCACACGCCAGACCTCGCGCCCGAGGTGGCACGCCCGAATGCGGCGGGTGACGGCCGCTGCGGCCGTCCGCCTCAGCCAGCCACGAACTGCTCGGTATCCACCTCGGACTGCGCCTGCGCCGGGTAGCGGTTGCCGGACACCGTCTTCTGGTTGATCAGCGCGCCGGCGCGGGCCAGCAGGTCGGCGGGCACGGTGATCTCGGCCGCCTTCAGATCCTCGAGCAGGTGATCGACGCTGCGGGTGCCCGGGATGGGGATGATGTCCTCGCCCTGCGCCAGCAGCCAGGCCAGCGCGAGCTGGGCCGGGGTGCAGCCGGCCTCTCGCGCCAGGTCGCGGAAGCCGGCCAGCAGGCGCTGGTTGGCGGCATGGTGCTCGGGGCTGAAGCGCGGCATGGCCCGGCGGATGTCGCCGGTGACCAGGGCGCCCAGGTCGTTGACCGCATCGGCCAGGAAACCGCGGGCCACCGGGCTGAAGGCGACGAAGGCCACACCCAGCTCGCGGCAGGCCTGGAGCACCGCGATCTCGGGCTCGCGGGTCCACAGCGAGTACTCGGTCTGGACCGCGGTGATCGGATGCACCGCCTGTGCGCGGCGCAGGGTCGTGGCCGAGACCTCGGACAGGCCCAGGGTGCGCACCTTGCCCTCCTCGACCAGCCGGCTCATCTCGCCCACACTGTCCTCGATGGGGACGTTCTTGTCCCAGCGGTGCAGGTAGTAGAGGTCGATGACATCCGTCTGCAGGCGGCGCAGGCTGTCCTCGCAGTTGCGGCGGATGGTCTCGGGGCGGCCATCGATCTTGCGCACCGGCTTGCCATCCGGCCCGGGCACGCCGGCCATGCCGCCCTTGCTGGCGAGGGTGAACTGGCTGCGGTGGGCCTTGAGCACCTTGCCCACCAGGGTCTCGTTGGCGCCGAAGCCATAGAGAGCGGCGGTGTCGAACAGGGTGACGCCGGCGTCGAGCGCGGCGAGCAGCACACGGGCGCCCTCCTCTTCGCTCGGCGGCGTGCCGTAGGCGTGCGAGAGGTTCATGCAGCCCAGGCCGATGGCGCTGACTTCAAACGGACCGATGGTGCGGTTCTTCATGCGTCTCTCCTCAATGGACAAGGCCCGCGACGCTGGCGCGAACGCGGGCCCTGATTATTGCCAGAATGATCAGACCAGTTGTTGTTCGAGCTGGTGCAGCACCTCGTAGCAGGGCAGCACCTGGGCCACGCTGGCGTTGGGCTCGCGACCTTCGCGGATGGCGGCGAAGAACTCGCGGTCCTGCAGCTCGATGCCGTTCATCGACACGTCGACCTTGGAGACGTCGATCGCCTCCTCCTTGCCGTTCACCAGGTCGTCATAGCGGGCGATGTAGGTGCCGGTGTCGCCGATGTAGCGGAAGAAGGTGCCCAGGGGGCCGTCGTTGTTGAAGGACAGCGACAGCGTGCAGATGGCGCCGTTGGCGGCCTTGAGCTGGATGCTCATGTCCATCGCGATACCCAGCGTCGGGTGGATCGGGCCCTGCACCGCGTTGGCCTTCACGATCGGGCTGCGCGCCTGGTAGGCGAACAGGTCCACCGTGTGCGCGGCGTGGTGCCACAGCAGGTGGTCGGTCCAGGAACGGGGCTGGCCCAGCGCGTTCATGTTCGTGCGGCGGAAGAAATAGGTCTGCACGTCCATCTGCTGGATGTTGAACTCGCCCGCGACGATCTTGTTGCGCACCCACTGGTGGCTCGGGTTGAAGCGGCGGGTGTGGCCGCACATGGCGACCTTGCCCGATGCTTTTTGCAGGTCGACCACCGCTTGCGCGTCCTTCAGGCTGTCGGCCAGGGGAATCTCCACCTGCACGTGCTTGCCGGCCTTCAGGCAGGCCATGGCCTGGGCGGCGTGCATCTGGGTGGGGGTGCACAGGATGACGGCGTCGACTTCCTGGATCGCCAGGCTGTCGGCGAGGTCGGTGGTCACGTGCTTGATGCCGTACTTGTCGGCGACTTCCTGGGTCTTGGCCAGCTCGCGGCCGACCAGGGAGACGACCTCGACGTCCTTGATGTTCTTGATGCCGTCCAGGTGCTTGATGCCGAAGGCGCCGGCACCGGCGAGTGCGACTTTGATGGTCATTGTTGTTCCTCGAGGATCAGGTGGCCCACCGCGGTGTTGGAGGCGGGCACATGGTAGAAGCGGTGCGCGGTCCTGGGCGGCTTGCCGCCGGCGAGGTCGCCCATCGCGCCGCGGGCGATCAGCCACATCACCAGCTCGATGCCCTCGGAGCCGGCTTCGCGCACGTAGTCGATGTGCGGCACGGTGGCCAGGCCCGCCGGGTCGGCGATCAGGCGGTCCAGGAAGGCGTTGTCCCATTCGCGGTTGATGAGGCCGGCGCGCGGGCCCTGGAGCTGGTGGCTCATGCCGCCGGTGCCCCAGATCTGCACGTTGAGGTCCTCGTCATAGGACTCGACGGCCTTGCGGATCGCCTTGCCCAGGTTCAGGCAGCGCTGGCCGGATGGCACCGGGTACTGCACCACATTGACCGCGAAGGGAATGACCTTGCAGGGCCATGCCTCGGGCTGGCCGAACATGAGGGACAGGGGCACGGTCAGGCCGTGGTCCACGTCCATCTTGTTGACGATGGTGAGGTCGAAGTCCTGCTGGATCACCGACTGCGCGATGTGCGAGGCGAGCTCGGGGTGGCCGTGCACCATCGGCACCGGGCGCGGGCCCCAGCCCTCGTCCGCCGGGGTGAACTGGGCGGCGGTGCCGATGGCAAACGTCGGGATGAAGTCCAGGCTGAAGGCGGTGGCGTGGTCGTTGTAGACGAGGAAGACCACGTCGGGCTTCTGCGCCTTCTCCCACTGCTTGACGAAGTCGTAGCCCTTGAACACGGGCTTCCAGTAGTCCTCCTGGGTCTTGCCCAGGTCGAGCGCGGCGCCGATGGCCGGGACATGCGACGAGAAGACGCTGGCGGTGATGCGGGCCATTACTTTTTCTCTCCGATGTAGCGATTGCCCTCGGCGGAGCGGCCGCCGTTGATCATCATGTTGCGGTATTCCTCCTCGCTCATGCCGGTCATGGAGCCGGCCATCTGCTGGAAGCTCTTGCCGTCGGTGGCGCCGATCTTGGCCAGAAAGTAGATGTTGCCGCCCAGGGAGATGCAGCGATTGAGGTCGCGGGCCAGTACCGCCTGCTTCTGGTCCTCGGTCATCGCCCACTCGTCGAGGTAGGCACGCTCGTTGGCCTTGAAGCGCTCACGGTTCTCGGCCTTCATCAGGCTCATGCAGAACTGGTTCAGCCAGTAGCCCTTGCGGCTCTGGTCGGCGTCGAAGATGGTGGTACCCGGAACGTCCAGGTAGGGTTTGTCGAGGGCCATGTCAGTCCTTCCAATACAGGCGCATCGGATTGTCCACCAGCAGCTTGCGCTGAAGTTCGGCGGTGGGTGCGATGTGCGGGATGAAGTCGACCAGCAGGCCGTCGTCGGGCATGTGGTCCTTCAGGTTCGGGTGCGGCCAGTCGGTGCCCCAGAGGACGCGGTCGGGGAACTCCTCGACCACCTTGCGGGCGAAGGGCACCACGTCGCGGTAGGCGGCCTGCTCGCCATCGAGCGCGCGCGGGCCGGTGACCGACAGGCGCTCGGGGCAGCTCACCTTGCTCCAGACGTTGGGGTGCTGGCGCATGAACTTCAGGAACAGCTCGAACTCGGGGCCGTCGATCGGCTTGGAGACGTCCGGCCGGCCCATGTGGTCCACCACGACGGTGGTGGGCAGCGCGGTGAAGAAGTCCCACAGCTCGGGCAGGTCGACCGCCTCGAAGTAGATCACCACATGCCAGCCCAGGGGGGCGATGCGGGCGGCGATCTCCATCAGTTCGTCCTTGGGGGTGAAGTCCACCAGGCGCTTGACAAAGTTGAAGCGCACGCCCCGCACGCCGGCGGCGTGCATGGCCTGCAGCTCGGCGTCGCTCACGCTGCGCTTGACGGTGGCCACGCCGCGGGCCTTGCCCTTGGAGTTCTGGAGCGCGTCGACCAGGGCGCGGTTGTCGGCGCCGTGGCAGGTGGCCTGCACGATCACGTTGCGCTCGAAGCCCAGGTGGTCACGCAGGGCGAAGAGCTGCTCCCAGGAGGCGTCGCAGGGGGTGTACTTGCGCTCGGGCCCGTACGGAAAGCGCTCGCCCGGCCCGAAGACGTGGCAATGCGCATCGACGCTGCCCGGGGGCAGCTGGAAGCGGGGCTTGGTGGGGCCGGTGTACCAGTCCAGCCAGCCGGGGGTCTTGGTGAAACCGCCGGCGGTCACCTTGTCATTGGCTTGTGCCATGTCTTGCCTTCAGTCGATGTAGCGCAGGCCGGCCTTCTCGAGGGGCTCGCGCATCTTGTACATGTCCAGGCCCAGGATGCCGGAGGCGAGCTTGGCGCGTTTCTCGCCCTCGTTGGCCTCGCGGGCGCGGGCGGCCTCAAGCGTCTTGGCGGCGATCTGGCGCGGCACGACCACCACGCCGTCATCGTCGGCGACGATGACGTCACCGGGGGTGACCGACATGCCGGCGCAGACCACCGGGATGTTGACCGAGCCCAGGGTGGCCTTGATGGTGCCCTTGCTGGAGATGGCCTTGGACCAGACCGGGAAGTTCATCTCGGTCAGGGGCTTGACGTCACGCACGCCGGCGTCGATGACCAGGGCGCGGGCGCCACGGGCCTTGAACGAGGTGGCCAGCAGGTCACCGAAGTAGCCGTCGGTGCAGCCGGCGGTGACCGCAGCGACCACGATGTCGCCAGGCTGGATCTGTTCGGCGACGACGTGCAGCATCCAGTTGTCGCCGGGGTGCAGCAGCACGGTCACGGCGGTGCCGGAGACCTGCGCGCCCGCGAAGATCGGGCGCATGTAGGGCTGCATCAGGCCCACGCGGCCCATGGCCTCGTGCACGGTGGCCGAGCCCAGGGCGGCCAGGGCGTCGGTGGTGGCGCGGTCGGCGCGCTCGATGTTGCGGTAAACGACTCCGAGTTCAAACATGGTCACAGTCCTTTGGCTTTGAGGCGCGCGTCGAGGCGCGAGAAGACACGGCGGGTGTTGGCTTCGTAGATCTGGTGGCGGTCGGCGTCGCTGAGGATGGGGCTGGCCTCGATGTAGCGCTTGGTGTCGTCGTAGTAGTGGCCCGACTCGGGGTCGATGCCACGCACCGCGCCGATCATCTCGGAGGCGAACAGCACGTTCTTCACCGGGATGACGGTGTTGAGCAGGTTGATGCCGGGCTGGTGGTAGACACAGGTGTCGAAGAACACGTTATTGAGCACGTGCTCGGTAAGCAGCGGCTTCTTCATCTCCTGGGCCAGGCCACGGAAACGGCCCCAGTGGTAAGGGACTGCGCCGCCGCCATGGGGGATCAGGAATTTCAGCGTCGGGAAGTCCTTGAACAGGTCACCCTGCACCAGCTGCATGAAGGCGGTGGTGTCGGCGTTGAGGTAGTGCGCGCCGGTGGTGTGGAAGCAGGCGTTGCAGCTGGTCGAGACGTGGATCATCGCCGGCAGGTCGTACTCCACCATCTTTTCGTAGATGGGGTACCAGTGGCGGTCGGTCAGGGGCGGGCTGGTCCAGTGGCCGCCGGACGGGTCGGGATTGAGGTTGATGCCGACCGCGCCGTATTCCTTGACGCATTTCTCCAGCTCGGGGATGCAGGTGGCCGGGTCGACGCCGGGCGACTGCGGCAGCATGGCCACCGGCACGAAGTTGTCGGGAAAGAGCTTGCTCACGCGGAACACCAGCTCGTTGCAGATGGCGGCCCAGGTGGAGGAGACGTTGAAGTCGCCGATGTGGTGGGCCATGAAGCTGGCGCGCGGCGAGAACAGCGTCATGTCGCTGCCGCGGTCCTTCATCAGCTTGAGCTGGTTGGTCTCGATGGCTTCGCGCAGGTCGTCGTCGCTGATCTTGAGGTCAGACGCCTTGGGCATGACGGACGGGTCCTTGATGCCGGCGATCTGCTTGTTGCGCCAGTCCTCCAGCGCCTTGGGGGCGGTGGTGAAGTGGCCATGGCAGTCGATGATGAGGGACATGGTGGCTCCTGGTTGTCTCTTGTGATGCGTGAATGGAAAGGGGTCAGGCGGGCTGCATGCCCTGGCGGCGCTTGGCGTCCGCGGTGTCGGGCGAGGCCATGAAGGCGAGCACGGCGCGGGCCTCGTCGCCACGGGTGCTGGCCTGGGCCAGGGCACCCGCGAAGATGGTGTCGATGGCGATCGCCTTCGGCAGCGGGCCGACGATGGTGATGCCCGGGACATGCAGCAGCTCGCTCAGTTGCTGGAAGCCCAGGGCGACCTCGCCCTTGGCGATCAGCGATGCAACCGGCGTGCCCGGAGGCGGGGTGATGATCTTGTCCTTGACCTGCTCCGCGATGCCCCAGCGCTCGAACATCTTCGCCAAGGCGACGCCGCTGGGGCCGGTGGAATAGCTCACGCTGGGCGCGGCCAGCACCGCGGCGCGCACCGCCGCTTCGCTGGAGATATCAGGCAGGGGCGCGCCGGCGGGCACGGCCACCGAGGTGCCCGAGACCACCAGGTCGACCCGGCTGCCCGGGACCAGGCAGCCGGCGGCGTCCAGCCTGGCCAGGGCGTCGGCGGCAAGGATGACGAGGTCGAGGGCTTCGCCCGCCTGCACCCGCTTGGCGGCGTCGACGCCACCCACGGATTCAATCGCCACCTGCTGGCCGGTGCGGGCCTGCCAGGCGGCCACCAGTTCGGCCAGGAGCTGGCGGGTGGCCATCGACGAGATGCCGCGCAGGGGCGCGGCGCTGGAAACGGAAGGCGCGTTCATGGCCGCCGATTGTCCCGGGGCAGGCCCCGCCGACCTAGGGGAAGGGGCTACTAGCAGCTATGCCGTAACGGCATAATTGGACAAAGGTTATTCACGGAACCGCAGGACATGGACCTCAAGCAGATCGAGTACTTCGTGCGCGTGGCCGAACTGGGCAGCTTCACCCGGGCGGCCGCTGCGCTGGACATCGCCCAGCCTGCCCTGAGCCGGCAGGTGCGCCTGCTGGAGGTGGAGCTGCGGCAGAACCTCCTGGTGCGCAATGGCCGGGGCGCAGTGCCCACCGAAGCCGGCAAGCTGCTGCTCGAACATGGCCGCGGCATCCTGCACCAGGTGGAGCGCGCCCGAGAGGAGCTGGGCCGGGTGCAGGGCGCCCTGGCGGGGCGGGTGGCGGTCGGCATGCCGCCCAGCATCGCACGCACCCTGGCCGTGCCCCTGATCCACGCCTTCCGCGAGGCCATGCCGAAGGCCTCGCTGTCGATCACCGAGGCGCTGTCGACGCCGATGCTGGAGTCGCTGGCGAGTGGACGACTGGACATCGCCATCCTCTATAACGCCACGCCCTCGCCCGAGATCGAGCTCACGCCCCTGTTCGACGAGGACCTGTTCCTGGTACAGGCCCGGCCGGCGGGCAAGGCCTCGGCGGCCGAGGGCGCGCCCACCCGCGCGATGCCGCTGCGCGAACTGGCGCAGCTGCCCCTGGTGATCCCCAGCCGGCCCAACGCGATCCGCATGCAGGTCGAAGGCGAGCTGGCCGCCCTGGGCCTCAAGCCCACCATCGCGCTCGAAGTGGATGGCGTGGCCTCCATCCTCGAACTGGTGGCCGATGGCGCGGGCAGCGCGGTGCTGGCGGGCCAGGCAGTGCGCAGCTCCGGCCGGCCGCGCGCCTTCATCACCCGACCCATCGGATCGCCCCGGCTGCGAAGCAGCGTGAGCATGGCGGTGAGCTCGCAGCGGCCGACAACGCTCACGCAGAAGGGGGCGCAAGAGCTGCTGCGTGATCTGGCGGGGCGACTCGCACCAAGCTGAGGCACCGCACCCCTGCACACTGTCGCACCGCGCTCCGAAGACGCGCAGCCGGATATCGACTGATCTGGCACGATCGGGTCGATGACCGATTCAACAATTCCAGGCCCTGGGCCCGAAGCCCTCGCACAGCTCCGCGCCTGGGGGGCCGCCGCCACCATGCCCGAGGTCAAGGCCTTCTACGCGCAGCGCCTTGCGACGCAGGACCGCAGCGGCGTCACCCTCGTCGCCGACCAGGCGTATGGCCCGCACACGCGGCACCGCGTCGACATCTACCACCCCGCCTCGCCGGGCACGGGCCGGCCGGTGCTCCTGTTCCTGCACGGTGGCGGCTTCATCCGCGGCGACAAGTCGGACCGCGCCAATCTGGGCTGGTGGGGCGCGCAGCAGGGCTTCGTCACCGCCTTGATCAACTACCGGCTCGCGCCGGAGGCGCAATGGCCTGCGGGCGGCGAGGACGTGGCACTCGCATGGCAGTGGCTGCGGACACACTGCGAACAATTGGGTGGCAACCCGCGCGCCATCGTGCTGGCGGGCGAATCGGCCGGTGCCGCGCATGTGGCCGCCGCCTCATTCATCCGCGCGCTGCAGCCGGCAGACTGGGAGGTGGCCGGTGCCTTCCTGCTGTCGGGCCCCTATGACGCGCGGATGGAGCGCCTGGCGCGCGAGGCCCTGGGCATTCCGACGCCCGACCCGCGCAACGACGCCTACTTCGGCAGCGACCGGCCCGACTGGAAGGAAGCCAGCATCCTGGAGCGGATCGACACCCCGCCCTTTCCGGTGGCGGTGACCGTGACCGAGCGCGACCTGCCCCACATGCAGGTGCAGGCGGGTGCCCTGTTCCACCGCCTGGTCACGGCCCACGGCTACCGGCCGCAGTGGCGAGTGCTGCGCGAACACAACCATTTCTCGCCAGGCTGCGCCGTCGGCACCGAGGACCAGAGCCTGGCCGCACCGCTGGCCGCCTTCGTGCGGTCCTGCACGGCTTCGGCGCGCTGAGCCCTCCGGGCGCCCCGCGGGGTACCAGTCCGCAGGGCCCACAGGGCCCGCCGCGTTCAGCTGTCGGCGTAGCGCCGCAGCAGGTCGCTCAGATGCTCGGCGGCCGGCGTGAGCGGCAGGTCGGCGCGGCGCACGAAGACGATGTCGGGCGCGGCCAGGCGCTCACGCACCGGGATGACCCGCAGCGCCTGCTGCCCCATCGCGAAGTCGGCCCACTGGCGCGGCAGCATGGCCAGCAGGTCGGTACTGGCCAATGCGACCATCACCGACATCGCCGAGTGCGCCTGCAGCCTGATCGAGGGCGGCGGCAGCTTGAAGCGGGCGAAGACGGCGGTGAGGTCCTCCGCTGCGTTCACGTCCAGCGAGGGCGTGGCCCAGTCGGCACCCGTGAGCTCCTTGAGCGACCTGGCGCCGGCCAGCGGATGGCCCTTGCGGCCGACGACGATGCGGGTGTTCTGGAACAGGACCTCGGACACCAGGCCCGGAGCCGGCTCGGCCTGCGAGACCGCGCCCAGGTAGAAGTCGATGGTGCCATTGCGAAGCCCCGGCTCGATCGCCGGGTACAGGCCCTCGATCACCTTGAGCACCACGCCCGGGAAACGCTGGCGGAAGTGCTTCAGCGCGCCAGGCAGCATCCCCAGGTGCGGCATGATGGACAGCCCCGCCACCACCGTGCCCTGGGTGCCGCCCTGGGCCTGCTCCATCTCCTCCCTCGCCCGGCGCAACTCGTTCACCGCCGAACTGGCGCGCTGGTAGAAGAGGCGCCCCATCGGAGTCAGCACCATCCCGCGCACGTCGCGCTCGAACAGCGGGCTGCCCATTTCCTTCTCGAGGTCGCGGATGCTGCGGGTCAGGCCCGACTGCGCCACCCCCAGGTGGCGGGCGGCGCCCCGCAGGCTGCCCCGCTCGACGATGGCCACCAGGTCACGCAGCTGGTTCAACTTCATGGGTGTTCACAATTCATGATCAATCAAAATATTTTGGCATCTATTTGAGAACCCACTGCCCGCCTAGACTTCGCCGCATTCCGCTCGCCAGAAGCGGGAAACGAACAATCCGGAGACATCGATGAACCGCCCCACCTTCCGCACCTGGACCCGCCGCACCCTGGGCGCAGCCGCGCTCGCCTCCCTGGCGCTCGGCGCCGTTGGCGCCCACGCCCAGAGCTGGCCGGCCCGCCCGGTCAAGCTGATCGTCCCTGCTGGCGCCGGCGCAGCCCCCGACGTCATCGCCCGCCTGCTGGCCGACCGCCTGAGCCAGGCCTGGGGCCAGGGCGTGGTGGTGGACAACCGCCCCGGCGCGGGCGGCATTCCCGGCATGTCGGCCCTGGCGCGCTCGGCCAACGACGGCTACACCATCGGCTTCGTGCCGGCGGCCATGGGCACCATCACGCCCCTGGTCTACAAGAACCCGCAGTTCAACCCCGACACCGACCTCACCTCGGCGGCCACCATCGGCATCAGCCCGTTGGTGATGGTGTCCAACGCCGCAAGCGGCATCAACACCCTGCAGGACCTGGCCCGCTTCGCCAAGGCCAACCCGGGAAAGGCCAACTTCGCCGCGCCCCAGCCCAACTCCCTGCCCCACCTGGCCGGCGAGATGTTGAACAAGGCCGGCAGCATGGGCATGACCACCGTGCCCTATCCCGCCCCGCCCGCCGCCCTGACCGGCCTCATGGCCGGCGACGTGGTCATGACCACCGACGGCATCCCCGGCCTGATCGGCCAGATCAAGGCGGGCAAGCTCAAGGCTCTGGCGGTCACCTCCAGCCAGCGGCTGCCAGGCCTGGACATCCCCACTGTGGCCGAGACCTACCCGGGCTACGAGGCCATCGGCTGGTTCCAGATCATCCTGCCTGCTGGCACCCCGGCGGCCGTCATCGACAAGGTGAACGCCGACGTGAACCGGATCATCATGTCGCCGGACATGAGCACCCGCCTCAACGACATGGGCGTCTACCCTCGTGCCGACTCTCCGGCTGCCGCGCGTGAGTTCTTCGCCTCGCAGCAGCGCGCCATGAAGAAGCTGGTCGCCGACCTCGGCATCCAGCCGCAATAACCCGCACCGCCTCCCTCCTTCCCCGCGCCTTCGGGCCCGGGGCGGGCGGAGCGCATCCCGACATCAGGAAGGACAACCCATGACAACCCGCAAGAAAGCCCTGGTCACCGGCGGCGCCACCGGCATCGGACGCTCCGCCGTCCTGGCCCTGGCCCGCGCCGGCTACGACATCGCCATCAACTACGGCTCCAGCGCCAAGGCGGCCGAGGAAGTGGCCCGGGAAGCCCAGGCCCTGGGCGCGGCCACGATGACGCTGCAATGCGACGTGAGCGACGACGCCGCGGTGCGGCAGATGATGGCGAAGATCGAGGGCGCCTGGGGCCACCTCGATGCCCTCGTGAACAACGCCGGCACCACCGCGACCTGGAAGGTCAAGGACCTCGAGAGCCTGAAGATCGACGAGTGGGACCGCACCTTCGCAGTCAACGTGCGCGGCACCTTCCAGGTCTCCCGCGCCGCGGTGCCGCTGCTCAAGAAAGGCACCGAGCCCTGCATCGTCAACACCGCCAGCATCGTGGGCCTGCGCCCGGGTCCGCAGCCCCTGCCCTATGCAGCCAGCAAGGCGGCGGTGGTCAACCTCACCAAGACCCTGGCCTGGAACCTCGGCCCCCATATCCGCGTGAACGCGGTCGCCCCCGGCTGGATGGAGGGCGACTGGATGGAGCGCATGCTGGGCGAGAAATACGACGACCTCATGGGCGCACGTGCCAAGGCCACGCCGCTCAAGCGCTGCGTCACCGCCGACGACGTGGCCGAGGTGATGCTCAATCTGATCCAGGGCATGCGCTTCGTCACCGGCGAGATCGTCGTCATCGACGGCGGCTTCACCAGCTCCACCTGAGACCCGTTGAAGGAGACAGCGATGCTCGAAGGTTTCGTTCCCTTCCCGCCTGAGTTCGCCGCGCGCTACCGAGCCCAGGGCTACTGGCAGGACCGCACCCTGGCGCAGGAGTTCGAGGGCGTATTCCAGCGCTTCGCCGACCGGGTCGCCTTGGTCGACGGCGACCATGAATTCACCTACGCCGAGCTGGACCGCGTCACCACCAACCTCGCCCTCAACCTGCTGGAGCTGGGCCTCAAGCCTCTGGACCGGGTGGTGCCGACGCTGCCCAATGTTCATGAATTCGTGATCCTGTACTTCGCGCTGCAGAAGATCGGCGCGATCCCGATCGCCGCCCTGGTGACCCACCGCTTTGCGGAGATCAACCAGTTCGTCCAGCTCTCGGGCGCCACCACCTGCGTCTACCCGGAGGCGGCAGGCGACTTCGCCTTCGCGCCCACCATCGCGCGGGTGCAGGAGGCCAATCCGCACATGAAGTTCCGCCTGGTCCTGGGCAGCCCCGGCCCGGGCGAGGTCTCGCTGCGCGCGCTGATCGACAAGCCGGCGACGCTGCCGGCCTCGCGCCTGCAGGAGTTGAAGTTCGAACCCACCGACCCCTGCATCTTCCAGCTCTCGGGCGGTACCACCGGCATCCCCAAGCTGATCCCGCGCACCCACAACGACTACGCCTACAACTCCAAGGTCGCTGCCGAAGTGACCGAGCTGGATGCGGAGTCGACCCTGCTGCTGGTGCTGCCGATCGCGCACAACCTGCCCCTGGCCTGCCCCGGCATCCAGGGCTTCATGTTCAGGGGCGGCAAGGTGGTGGTGCATGCCAACACCCGGCCCACCGAGATGTTCGCCCTGATCCAGAAGCACAAGGTCACCCACCTCAAGGTGGTGCCGGCGCTTCTGATTCGCCTGATCAACGACCCCTCGGCGCAGGACTTCGACCTCTCCAGCCTGAAGGTGATCCAGAGCGGCGGTCAGCGCATGCAGCCCGAGGTGCGGCAGAAGACGCGGGCTCTGATCCCTGGCGTCTTCGTGCAGGAGAACTTCGGCATGTCCGAGGGCACGCTGATGTTCGTGCGCTCCAGCGACCCGGAGGAAGTCAAGCTCGAGACCTGCGGCCGGCCAGTGAGTCCGGACGACGAGGTGAAGCTGCTCGACGACGAGGGCCGCGAAGTGCCCGACGGCGAGGTGGGCGAGTTCACCGTGCGCGGACCCTACACCCTGCGCGGCTACTTCGGCGTGCCCGAGTACAACGCGCGCCAGTTCACGCCGGACGGCTTCTACCGCTCGGGCGACCTGATGCGCAAGCACCCCTCGGGCAACTACATCGTCGAGGGCCGCAAGAAGGACCTGATCAACCGCGGAGGCGAGAAGATCAGCGCCGAGGAAGTGGAAAACCTGATCCTCATGCACCCGGCGGTGCAGAACGTGGCCTGCGTGCCCATGCCCGATGCGGCCATGGGCGAGAAGATGTGCGCCTACGTGATCCTCAGGCCCGGCGCCTCGCTGGTGCTGGCCGAACTGGTGGCCTTCCTCCTGACCAAGGAGATCGCCAAGTTCAAGCTGCCCGAACGGCTGGAGACGCTGCCGGAGTTTCCGGTCTCCACCTTCGGCAAGGTCTCCAAGAAGGCCCTGGGTGAGCGCATCGCCGCCCAGCTCGAGGCCGAACGCGCCGGCCTGGCCGCTTGAGAAATCGGCCTGACCTCATTCAAGAAAGACACCCATGCGAATCATCGACCTGCACTGCTACCCCGGCACCAACACCTGGATCGAGTCCCAGGGCCCCTACCCTGGCGAGCTGGCCCGCTACTGGAAGCGCGAGTGGGTGGGCAAGAGCGAGGCGGAGGTGATCCAGGAGTTCACCGACGCCGGCGTCGAGGCCTGCCTGGTCGCCCTGGACCTGGAGACCACCATCGACGCCCCCGCCTGCACCAACGACTACGTGCACGCCATGTGGAAACGCAACCCGAAGCGCATCCTCCAGTGCTGGGGCGCGGTGGAGCCCGCCAAGGGCGAGATCGCGATGAAGCAGGTGCGCCATGCGGTCAAGGAGCTGGGCTTCATCGGCTTCCACTTCCACCCCATCATGCAGCACTTCGGGGTGAGCGAGCGCCGCTACTACCCGTTGTTCGAGGAAATCGCCAGCCTGGGCGCCGCGGTGATGATCGACGTGGGCACCACCGGCATGGGCGCCGGCATGCCCGGGGGCAACGGCGCGGTGATCCGCCACGCCCACCCCAAGCACATCGACCAGCTGGCAGCCGACTTTCCCACGCTGAAAATCATCATGGCCCACCCGGGCTGGCCCTGGGTCGACGAGACCACGGCGGTGGCCCTGCACAAGGGCAACGTCTACTGGGAGATGTCGGGCTGGGCGCCCAAGCACTTTCCGGGCAACCTCAAGGTCGACATCCGCGGCCGACTGCAGGACAAGATCATGTTCGGCAGCGACTACCCGAGCCTGCCCTACGAACGCATTCTGCGCGAATGGTCCGAGCTGGGCTACAAGAACGAGATCATGGAGAAGATCATGCACGGCAACGCGGAGCGGGTACTGGGGCTCTGAAGACGACTGAAGGACAATCCGGCCCATGACCTCCCCTTTCCTGCGCGTCGAGCGCCATGGGCCGGTGGCCCTTCTCACCCTGGACCGTCCGGACACCCGCAACGCCCTGAGCGGCGAAGAGTGCTTCGCCGGCTTCGAGCAGGTATTTGCCGATTTGAACGCCGACACCGGCGTGCGCGCCGCCGTCCTGACCGGCGCCGGAAGTGCCTTCTGCTCCGGCGGCAACGTCGCCGAGATGCGGGACCGCACCGGCATGTTCGGCGGCTCGCCCGAGCAGATCGCGCAGAACTACCGCCAGGGCATCCAGCGCATTCCGCGCGCCTTCCAGACCCTGCAGGTGCCGATCATCGCGGCGGTCAACGGGCCCGCCATCGGCGCCGGCAACGACCTGGCCTGCATGTGCGACATCCGCATCGCCTCCACCACGGCCAAATTCGCCGAGAGCTTCGTCAAGGTGGGTATCGTCCCCGGCGACGGCGGCTGCTGGTTCCTGCCGCGGGTGGTGGGCTTCTCGCGCGCCGCCGAGATGGCCCTCACCGGTGAGACCCTGGGCGCCGAGGAGGCCCTGCGCATCGGCCTCGTGTCCCGCGTGGTCGAGCCCGGCGCGCTGATGGACGCCGCGCTCGAACTGGCGAACCGCATCGCCGCCAACCCGCCCCAGGTGCTGCGCTGGACCAAGCAGCTGCTGCTGCAGGCGCGCACCGGCACGCTGGACGAGGCGCTGGACACCGCCGGCCGCTTCCAGGGCCTGGCGCACCACACTGCCGACCATGCCGAGGCGGTGGCGGCCTTCTTCGAGAAACGCGCGCCTGTGTTCAAGGGCTGAACAGACAACCCATGACCACCTCCAAGACCGCCACCGACGCCGGCGCCGACGCGTCTGTGCTGCTGGAAGAACACCCCCATTCCGGCGTGGCGCTGCTGCGCCTGAACCGCCCCGCCGCCCTCAATGCCCTCAACCTGCAGCTGCGTCGCGCGCTGGCCGAGGCCTTCACCCGCCTCGACGCCGACACCGCGGTGCGAGTGATCGTGCTGGCCGGCAGCGAGAAGGCCTTCTGCGCCGGCGCCGACCTCACCGAGTACCGCGACGCCGACCCGCTGGAGATCATGTCCCGCCGCATGGACCTGCTGTGGGACGCCATCGGCCACTGCAGCAAGCCCGTGATCGCCGCGGTGCGGGGCTGGGCCCTGGGCGGCGGCTGCGAGCTCGCCATGCACGCCGACATCCTGGTCGCCGAACGCGGCGCCAGGTTCGGCCAGCCCGAGGTGAAGGTGGGGATCATGCCCGGCGGCGGCGCCACGCAGCGCCTCACCCGCGCGGTCGGCAAGTTCCGGGCGATGAACATCCTGATGCGGGGCGAGCCCTTCTCCGCCGAGGAGGCCCTGGCTTGGGGCCTGGCCAGCGAGCTGGCCGACGCCGGCGAGGCCGAGCCTCGCGCCCTGGCCATGGCGCGCGAACTGTGCGAGCTGCCGCCGCTGGCCCTGCGCCAGATCAAGGCGAGCGTGCTGCAGGGCATGAACGTCGGCCTCGACGCGGGCCTCGCCTTCGAGCGCACGGCCTTCGCCACCACCTTCGCCAGCGAGGACAAGCGCGAGGGCATGAGCGCGCGACTGGAGAAGCGGCCGGCACGGTTCAGCGGGCGCTGAGGCCGGCGGCGTCAGCCGGAGCTGGCTCGAGCCGCAGCCACGCTCACTAGCATCGCGCTCCTCTCCAGAGAGGACACACGATGCCACCCAAGATCGGATCCGGCGCAAGCCAGGTCACCCGCAGGTCGCGCAGCCCGGGCACAGGGCC
>JACCDX010359535.1_pt1 | contig 17562 bp, 14 predicted proteins | sample 7449681 | NCBI WGS metagenome assembly JACCDX01 (sample SAMN15323450, study PRJNA562643) | freshwater metagenome | isolation source: river surface water | place: USA:Blue River Watershed | collected 2017-08-18
AATTGGTTCTCTGCTAATCAATTGCGCTGATTTTTACGCATAAAGTAGTAAAAAGGAATTCCAGACAGCACGATTATTAATCCAATCGTAGATGGTACCGGTTACATATACAGTAAATTTCCTGCGATTAATACAAGGATGATTAAATAAATGCCCAATAATAGTTTATCGGCCATTTTCAAAGCTTCACCCATGATACGCTGGTTAAATACCGCGAGCACCGTTAAGAAATAAAATAGTAAAATCGCAAAAACGGTGAAGTCCAGTAAACTTCCGTAAGATCCTGAAAAGCATAATAAGATAGCCCATATACCTTGAATCCAAAGGGAATAGGCTGGAGCCCCATTGGAATTTGTTTCAGCCGCTTGGGCAAAAAATAGTTTATCCTTGGCCATTGCTTCAAATAATCTGCCTCCTGCGAGGATGATCCCATTATTGCATCCGAAAGTGGATATCATGATTAAAATGGCCATAAATAGTGCGCCAACATCACCAAGCACTGTTTGTAATGCAGCAGACCCCAATCGGTCTTGACTCGCAAACATGATTCCACGTGCGTAGGTCGTGCTTCCATTCGGATCACCCTGTAGTGGCATGATGCCTAAGTAGGCGAGATTGGTCAATAGATACAATAAACAAACTAAAGCAGATCCATATACGAGTCCTTTGGCGATTGTTTTTTGTGGATGTTCGAAATCTTGACTCGCAAAAGTGACATTATTCCAAGCAGAAGATGAAAATAAGGGACCGATCATAGCTGCGCCAAAAAGCGTTAGCATCGCTGGTGTAGATACATCTTCAAAGATTTTACTTGTTTCATTGTATGTTTTACCGGCTTGAAAGAAATTGGTGAAGTGGATCCAGTCATTAGATATGCCAACGTATAGTCCGATGAGTACGATGGCAATGATAGCGCCAATCTTGGTAATGGTAAAAATATTTTGAATAAACGAAGCGAATGAAATACCTTTTAGGTTTGCCAGTGTAAGTACGGCAATCAATAATGCGGCCAGCATTTGTTGCGGGGTAATGTAGTTTCCGATTAGCGGGATATCGGTAATTATATTGGGAAATATAAAGCCAGTGTATCTGGCGAAAGCGACAGCCACGGCTGCAATGGTTCCTGTTTGAATGACGAGAAAAGTGGTCCAGCCGAATAGAAATCCGGTTAATGGATTGTAAGCTTCCTTCAAATAGATGTATTGTCCGCCCGTAGCAGGGAACTTGGCAGATAGTTTACCGTAAGCATATGCACCCGTTACAGTAAGAAAACTTGTTAGAATCCAGGTGCCTATCCACCAGATAGGAGAGACGAGTTGGCGTCCTACCTCCGAACTAACCAAAAATATACCTGAACCAATCATGGATCCCATGACCAATAGTGAGGCATCCGTTACATTTAATTTGTTTTTCATTGGGTTATTTTTCCTGAACTACAATTAATACAATTGTTAGAACTAGTTACACTTTTCAAAGTTGCACTTATTTTTTTCAATATTTTGACCTCTAAATGACTAATTCAAAATTGTAAACGTTTCCGTAAACGTTTACGGAAAAAAATTAAATAAAATCTTTGATAATTAATAAATAGCTTGGCTATATTAGAAAGTGGCCATTCAAATTTTAAGTATCACGAAGTAGGCTTTAATTAAATAGTCCAAATTAGTTTTTATGTTAAAGAAGCATGTAACCATTGATGAAGTTCAGGTTTGGGATCAGTTTCGGTCAGGAGATCAATCTGCTTTTTCTACGCTGTATCAGCATTTTGTGCAGCCATTGTATTCCTATTCGTTAGGAATAACGAATGATAAAGAATTAATTAAAGATTGTTTGCATGATTTATTTGTTGAATTATGGCGGAATCATGCTTCGATTGGTCCCACGACCAGTGTAAAATTTTATTTGATGGCCTCCATTAAACGTAAGTTGATTCGTCACATGGAAACTAATTTAAAGCACATGAATCATCATGTAAATTATACCAAGGATTTCATGGAGGATGAGGATTCTCAAGAGAGTTTGTTGATTCGTTACGAAGAGGAAATAGTTGCCAACAAGCAATTAAAGGATTGTATGAATTTATTGAGTAAGCGTCAGCGGGAAGCTATTTCACTACGTTTCTTTCATAGTATGGATACGGATCAAATTTCTAGTACTATGCGTATTAATCCACAATCAGTTTACAATTTGATTTTTGGAGGTTTGCGTGTCATGAAGGAAGGTTTACAGGTTAAAGCATTGGCTTAGTATAAATAGTATATATTTTATAATTTTTTAAGTATAAAAAGGATGTGCACTGCTTTATAGGGTAAAATAAAACCTTATCATTTAGTACATGTCTACGTTTAACCACAGAAGATTATTTATTCGGGCCAGGCTAAACAACAGATTGCTAGTTAGTTATGTGCGTAAATTGTATAAGAATAACCCTAAAACATTGACCCAAAATGAATGCGAAGCGTTGTGGGCTCAAATTAACTTTACTTTGCAAACCTTAAACTAAATTATTTTATACCATGAGAAAACAATTACTTTCCAAGGTTCTTTTTAGCCTATTTTTTGTGCTAATTGGAATTCAAATGCTTGCTCAGGATCGAACGGTCTCTGGACGGGTTACAGCTTCTGATGATGGTTCCGGTGTTCCTGGAGTTAGTGTTGCTGTTAAGGGTACTTCAAAAGGTACTTCTACTGATGCAGACGGAAATTACAAAATTACGCTTAGTGGAAATGCTGTTTTAAGTTTCTCCTCTATAGGATTTATTTCACAGGATATACCTGTAGGTAATAAATCTCAGGTTAATGTGGTACTTGCTACGGATACAAAAGCCTTAACTGAAGTAGTCGTAGTAGGTTACGGTACGCAAAAGAAGAGTCAGATGACTGGAGCTATTTCTTCAGTAGGTTCCAAAGAGATTCAAGAATTGCCGATTACAAATGCACGTCAAGCCCTACAAGGTAGAGCAGCGGGTGTGGACGTAGTTCAGCCAGGATCTAAACCAGGTGCCGGCCCTCAAATTCGTATTCGTGGTAGACGTTCATTTAATGCGTCAAATGATCCATTATATGTGGTTGACGGTATTCCTTTGTCAAGTGGTATCGATGATATTAACCCGAATGATATTGTTTCGATGGAAGTATTAAAGGATGCTTCAGCTACTGCTATTTATGGTTCGCGTGGTGCGAATGGTGTTGTTATCATTACTACGAAACGTGGAAAGGCTGGATCTACGGTTGTTTCAGTAGATTCATATTATGGTGTGAACCAAGAGTTAGGTACGATTGGTGTTATGAATGGTGCTCAATTTGCGGAATATAAGCGTGAGTCTCGTCGTGCTGTAGGACAATATCCTCTAGGAGCAGCTACTGCAGCTGATGATGCTAAAATCTTTGAACCGCGTGAATTGGCAAGTATAGCTTCAGGTCGTTCGACGGATTATGTAGGTGGTATGTTACGCCCTGGTGCAATTCAAAGTCATCAAGTAGGTGTTTCAGGAGGTAGTGAGAAGACGACATTTAATATTTCTGCCAACTTCTTCCAGGATATTGGTGTAGTTAAAATGCAAGATTTCTCTCGATACACTTTCCGCGTAAATCTAGATCATAAGATTAACGATAAAATTAAAATCGGTTTATCAACCTTAATTGTAAATTCTGTTCGTAATGGAGAAAACCTAAATATTTTAGGAGGCGCTATGCAGGAAAATCCATTAGGAGAGCCATATGACGCGAATGGAAATTTAGTATTCTTGCCAACGAATGATGGTCTTCGTACAAATCCATTTTCTGAACTAGTAGCAGGTGTTAATGTGGATGAGAACAAGCGTTATAGAACATTTAACAGCATTTATGGTGAGTGGGATATTGCCAAGGGGTTGAAATACCGTGTAAACTTTGGTCCTGATTTAACTGTAGGTAGAGCAGGTCGTTTTATAGGTGCATTTACGAATAATAACCGTGGTGGTAATGCAACGGGAAGTATTAATGAGCAGTTCTTGTTTAACTGGACTTTAGAGAATATCGTTACGTACAACAAGAAGTTTAAAGATGTGCATAATCTGAGTCTGACTGGTTTGCAATCAATTCAGCGTGATCGTGATGAGCGTACGACTATTTCTGTAAATGGTATTCCTGCTGAATCTGCTTCATACCATCGCTTAGGTGATGCAAATCAGATTACGGGAGCCAATACTGATTTGATCGAATGGACATTGCTTTCTTACATGGGTCGTGTGAATTATGACTTCAAAGAGAAATATTTATTTACAGCAACGGTTCGTATGGACGGATCATCTCGTTTTGGAGCGAATACAAAATTTGGTATTTTCCCTTCATTCGCGTTAGGATGGAACTTGTCTGAAGAACCATTTATTAAGAATATTGCTGCAATTGATCAAATGAAGTTACGTGCTTCTTGGGGAGCGATTGGTAACCAAGCGATTACGCCATACCAAACGCAAGCTTTGTTAGGTCGTACGGCATATGCTTGGGATAACACAGCTGCATTTGGATATCGTCCAAATTCTATTGGTAACCCGGATTTACGTTGGGAAACTTCGACTACATCCAATGCTGGTTTAGACTTTAGTTTTTTCCGTGGAAGAATTTCAGGGTCTGCTGAATACTATGTAACCAATACAACGAATTTGTTGGCACCTCAACCCCTTCCAACTTCAATCGGTTTTGGTGGATTTACGACAAACGTAGGTGAGACTCAAAACACAGGTATCGAATTAACTTTGAATACTGTTAATGTCGATCGTGGTGGTTTCCAGTGGACATCTGATTTTATCTTTAACCGTAATAGAGAATCAATCGTTTCTCTAGCAAACGGTAAAGTAGACGATATTGGAGCAGGACGTTTCATTGGCCAGCCGTTAAGTGTATTCTTTGATTACAAAAAAATAGGTATTTGGCAATCAAATGAGGCAGATGCAGCGAAAGCATTTGGAGATCGTGTAGGTCAAATTAAAGTGGAAGATTTTAATGGTGATGGCAAAATAAATGCAGATGATCGTCAGATTTTAGGATCAGCTGTTCCTGCCTTCACGGCAGGTTTGACAAACCGTTTTACGTACAAGGGATTTGATCTTTCTTTCTTTGTTTTCGCGCGTGTTGGCCAGCTGATTCGTAGCCGTTTCCACGATAACGTAAACCAGTTAGCAGGACGTTACAATAACTTAAACCTGAATTATTGGACACCAAACAACCCAACGAATGAGTTCCCTCAACCCGTTGTTACGCAAGAGTTCCCTAAGTATGGTAGTTCTTTAACCTACTTCGAAGGTTCATTCTTCAAGATTCGTAACATTAACATCGGTTATAATTTACCTGATAATGTAGCTAAGAAGTTGAAGATGCAAAGTGTTCGTATTTTCGCAAGTATTCAACAACCATTGATTTTGGCTGAATATCGTCAAAAATATAAAGGTATTGATCCAGAAACTTTCGTGGACGGTGAGCAGGGCGTTGGTGGTGGTGAGGTTAACACAAACGTATCGCCTGCAACTAGTGTAACAACGTTTGGATTGAACCTTAAATTTTAATTAACTTATTTAAATAAGAGAGATATGAAAAACTTTAAAATTTTTAGAAAATTAAGTTTTTTAGCAAATATTGGTTTGATTGGAGTAGTTGCTTTGAGTACTCAATCATGTAACGATTTGCTAACGGAGAATGTTGTTTCGCGTATTGGTAATGATTATATCAATACAGCGAAAGGTTTGAATGACGCTACAAGTGCAGCTTATTCAACTATGCGTTCTTGGTATGGAACGGAACGTGGAATGAATCTGACCATCTTTGGAACAGATTCATATCAGAATGGTGCGGATGGTAGTTGGAAGTTTATGAATACGTATACCACGGATTTTGATACGCGTAATGGTCAAATAGCAGAGGTTTGGAATGATTTCTATCAAGGAATAAATACATGTAATGCGATTATTGAACGTGCACCAAAAGTTACTGGTTTAGCAGAGTCAATTAAAAAACAACGTATTGCTGAGGCTAAATTTATCCGTGCGCACCATTATTTTATTTTAACTCAGTTGTTTGGTGGTGTAGATTTGCGTTTAACCGAGACTTTAGCACCTACTAAAGTGGTAAAGCGTAGCACAGTAGCAGCCCAATATGCGCAAATCATCAAGGATTTATCGGAGGCATTGCCAGATTTAGAAAATAAAGCACGTTCTTCAGATTATGGTCGTATTACACGTGCTGGAGCCGAGCATTTATTGGGTCGTGTTTATTTGACTAAAGCAACTTCTGCAGCAAAAGCTGGTGATGATTATGCCAAAGCAATTGCTAGTTTGAAAAATGTAATTTCTAATTATGGAATTACATTATTGCCAGATTTTGCCAATGTACATAGACAAGGTAATGAAGCGAATAGCGAAGTTATTTGGTCTATTCAGTATACGCGTGATCCACTAACGAATGCTGGTGGTAATAATGCACACGTATTTTTTGGTATGGAGTATGATGTATTGCCTGGTATGCAGCGTGATACAGAAAATGGCCGTCCGTTCAAGCGCTACATGCCTACGAAATATACGTTAGATGTTCTTTTCAAAGATAGGGTGAATGATAGCCGCTATAAGAAGACATTTAAAGATACTTACTTGTCAAATAAGCCAGGGACTTACAATACAAGTTTTGACTTGTCTAAGAAATCAGTCACATTTGCTTTAGGTGATACAGCCATTTTTTTACCAGGTTATGAAATGCCAATAGAGGAAAGAGCAAAAAAGAAGTATCAAGTTTTGGTCCCTTCTCGTTATGATGAGCGTATTTTCCTAGCGATTAATAAGCATTTTGATGGAGGGCGTGTTGACCGTACTCAATTTGAGGGTGGTCGTGATTTTATCGCTTTCCGTTTAGCCGATACCTATTTAATGTTAGCAGAGGCGCAATTTTTCTCTGGAGCAACTGCTGATGCGGTTGCAACATACAATGTCATTCGTCGTCGGGCTGCATGGCCAGGTAAAGAATCTGCTATGTTAATTACAGCGAGTGATTTAAATGTAAATTTTGTTATGGATGAGCGTGAGCGTGAATTGTTAGGTGAGCAATCTCGTTGGTTCGATTTAGCTCGTTGGGGTAATTTAGTGGAGCGTGTTAGGGCTCATAATCCACAAGCATCACCGTTTATCAAACCTCATCATGTATTGAGACCTATTCCTCAATTGCAGATTGATAGAGCTGAAGGAACATCTTCCGGTTTTCCTCAGAACCCAGGATACTAGTATGTAATTGATTTCCTTATTTTTGTATTAATTCCGGAGAAATTTTTCTCCGGAATTTTACTTTAAACCCCTAGCTATGAAAAATTTGGTTATTCTTTGTTCACTGTTTATTTCTTTTTCAACCTTCGCACAAGATCGTGTTACGTTCGATAAGAAATCTGACAAAATTGATGTACTGGTTGGCGGAAAGTATTTTACTTCTTATTATTTCCCTGGGGAGTCCATACTTAAAAAAGCTGTATTATTCCCGATTCTTTCTGCGCAAGGAAGTACAATTACGCGTGGCTATCCTATGGCTCCTCGTGCAGGAGAACGGGTAGATCATCCTCATCATGTAGGTATGTGGTTGAATTATGAAGATGTGAATGGATATGATTATTGGAACAATTCCACCAACATTATTTCTTCCTTGCAATCCCATAAAATGGGTACAATCAAGCACGAAAAGATTGTATCTACAAAAGCTGGTAATTCAGGAGAACTAGTGGTTACAGCTGCTTGGGTAGATGAGGATGGAAAAGGAAAGCGCGTATTAGATGAGACGACAACTTATGTCTTTTCAGGATCTAAAAATCTTCGTGTGATTGATCGGATTACAACACTTACAGCCGTTAGCGACCTTGTTACATTTAAAGATGTAAAAGATGGTATGTTCGCGATTCGTGTAGCACGTCAGCTTGAAATTCCGTCTAACAAACCAGATGTATTTACGGATGCGCATGGTGTGGAGACAAAAGTACCTGTCATGGATAATACGGGTGTCAGTGGGAATTATGTAAGTAGTGAAGGTATTCAAGGCGAGGCTGTTTGGAGCACACGGGCTAAATGGATGAACTTAACGGGTGAGTTAGATAAACATACTGTTAATGTGGCTATTTTAGATCATCCTGCGAATGTGAGTTATCCTTCTTATTGGCATGCGCGTGGGTATGGTCTATTTGCCGTTAATCCACTCGGAGTTAAAGTTTTTTCAAATGGTAAGTCAGAATTAAATTATAGCCTAAAGAAAGGGGAGAAGCTGACATTTCGCTATCGTACGCTAATTGCGGATCGTAGTTTAAGTAAAGTCGAATTAGATGAGGCTCAAGCTAAATTTGCCCAGGAGGTAAAATAATTCGTATTTCAGGAAATATAATGTATTTTTGCAGTGCATTGGGGCCTTTATAGGCCCTATTTTCTTTAATTTATGAAGTTACAATTCTTAGGCGCTGCCAAACAAGTGACAGGATCTATGTCATTGCTTGAGTTAGCAGATGGGTATAAAATATTAATTGATTGCGGTACGGATATGGAGCGGGAGATTGATTATGAATCTCCGATCGAACATACATCCTTTTTTCCTTTTGATGCATCGCTGATTAATTTAGTTGTTTTGACGCATGCACATATTGATCATTCGGGAAACATTCCCATGTTATATCGAGAAGGTTACGAAGGTCAAGTATTATGTACACCACCTACTGCTGAACTAGCCGAATTACTTTTGATGGATTCAGCAAATCTACATTTACGCCGACTGCGTTCCGCGCAAGGTGAAAGTAGAAAGAAGCACAAACAAATGGATCGTTTGCTGCGTAGGGGTGACCTCTACCTTCAAAAAGATGTCGAAGATTCGTTAGACAATTTCGTCACGCTTCAATTCAATAAGCGATTTGTCATTAAACCCGGCCTTGAAATCACGTTTATTCCTGCTGGACACTTATTAGGTGCCGCACACGTGTATTTTTCGATTACGGAGGAGGGCGAAACAAAAACGTTAGGATTTAGTGGAGATATTGGTCGTTTCGATTATCCCTTGCACATTGACCCACATCCTTTACCTGCCTGTGATTATCTAGTTTGCGAAAGTACCTATGGAAATCGAGTTCATGAGGATAAGACTTCGCCGATGGATGCTTTGGCAAAAATTATCAAAGAGACGTGTATTGATAAACCAGGACGTTTAATTATTCCTGCTTTCTCCGTAGGTCGGACGCAAGCCGTTTTATATACGCTTAATCGCTTAATTGAAGAGCAGAATTTTCCGGCAATCCGTGTGTTTACGGATAGCCCTATGGGTCGCAGTTCCACTCGGATATACAGCAAGAATCTTTCCTACCTAAATCCAGAAGCGCGCGCGTTTCATAAGGAATACGATGATATTTTTGATGTTGAGAATTTAGTTTTTCTTCAAACAGAAAAAGAGACGCGGGCAATTAAGAATTACCATGAACCATGCATCATTATTTCTTCTTCTGGAATGATTTCAGGTGGGCGTGTTGAACAGCATATTGCCGACAACATTGCTAATTCGTATTGTACCATTTTGTTGATTGGTTACTCGGAAGAAGGGACGCTCGGAAAACAGTTGTTAGAAGGTACAGATGTTATTCGAGTGAAGGATCGTGAATACCGCGTTAATGCCCAAATCAGGAAAATAGATGTGTTTTCTGGCCATGCTGACCAAACTGGGTTATTGCGGTTTATTAAAGATCAGCATCCCACATCGCTAAAAAAGATATTTTTATCTCATGGTGAAGAAGAAAGTATGTTGGAATTCAAAGATAAGATTCACGAACTTGGATTCAAGGAAGTTATTTTACCTTCTAAGCACGATACTTTCGACTTATAATTTTTTATTTTTGTATTGAATTTAAAATCCTCTTATGAGAACTTTATTAGAATTTGAAAAGCCAATTGCGGAATTAGAAGATAAGTTGATAGAAATGCGCAAATTAGCTCTCGAGAATAATGTGGATGTAACCAGTGCGGTTGCCTCACTAACTGATAAAATTTTAGAATTGAAAAAGGAAACCTTCGCAAATTTGACGCGTTGGCAACGTGTTCAACTATCGCGTCATCCAGATCGTCCCTATACATTTGATTACATTGAGAAGATGTGTACCGAATTTATCGAGATTCATGGTGATCGATCTGTGGCAGATGATAAAGCGATGGTGGGTGGATTTGGAAATATTGATGATGAGTTTTCGGTGATGTTCATAGGCCAACAAAAAGGTCGGAATACCAAGCAGCGTCAATTGCGTAATTTCGGAATGCCGAATCCAGAAGGATATCGCAAAGCACTTCGCTTAATGAAGATGGCGGAGAAATTTAATAAACCAATCGTTTGTTTAATTGATACACCAGGTGCTTTTCCTGGCTTAGAAGCTGAAGAGCGTGGTCAAGGAGAAGCTATTGCACGCAATATTCGGGATATGTTTATGCTGAAGGTACCCGTGATTTGTATCATTATTGGTGAAGGTGCCTCTGGCGGTGCTCTGGGTATAGCTGTAGGTGATCGTGTATTAATGATGGAAAATACGTGGTATTCTGTTATTTCTCCTGAATCTTGTTCATCTATTCTATGGAGAAGTTGGAACTATAAAGAGCAAGCCGCTGAAGCTTTAAAACTTACCGCTGACGATATGTTAGTCAATGGTTTGATTGATGGCATTATTCCTGAACCATTAGGTGGTGCGCATTTAGACATGGATGCGGCCGTTGGCCTAGTTAAAGCAGTCATCAAAAAAGAATTAGCCATTTTAAACAAAATGGATCCACAAGAACGCATCATGTCTCGAATTGAGAAATTCGGTAAGATGGGCGTTGTCGTAGAATAAGTGTATGGAGGCTGGCGTCGCAGTAGTTTTCGATTTAGGTAATGTATTGTTGCCCATACGGTTGGATTTAACGTATGCTGCATTTGCCAACTACACTTCTTATTATTCTCCAGAAGAAATTCATTATATCACTGAGCAAGAAGCTTTGTGGGTTCCATATGAATCAGGTCTTGAATCATGTGTTCAATTTAGAAATCGTTTAAGATCTCGTTTTCAGATGGAATGTACCGACGAAGAATTTGATCATGCTTTTTCTGCTTTGTTATTGGATTTTCCGGTAGATGTAGTCAAATTAATTCAAGAGGTTAAGTCTAACTTTCCAATCTATTTACTGAGTAATACGAGTAAAATTCATTCCGATCGATTTTTAACAAATGACTCCTTGTTTACTTTATTTGATCAGGTACACCTTTCTTATGAGATGGGTGTTTCGAAGCCTGATCAAGTGATCTACCAACAAGTCGTTGATTCCAACCAATTACAGAACCAACGGGTGGTGTTTTTTGATGATAATCAATCCAATATTCAATCTGCATTAGATTTTGGTTGGGATGCTGTATTAATTAATCCCTCAACTTCATTTACACAAATTAGAAACCATTTACATCAATATGTTAGTTAAATCATCACTATTCGATTTAGTTTTCCGCTTATCTGGCTGGAAATTAGCGGGCGATGTGCCCAGGCACCTTCCGAAGAGTTTGATTATTGTTTGTCCGCATGCGACTTGGAAGGATTTTCCTATTGGTCTTGGAGCGCGTTCGATGATGAATATGCCTGTGAATTTTTGGGGTAAAAAAGAATTATTCGATGGACCCTTTGGTGGATTATTTAGCTGGTTAGGTGGTTATCCAGTTGACCGTGCAAAGAACAATAATTTAGTAAGTGCCATTGTTGACATTTACCATTCAAAAGAAACATTTCATGCTGTATTAGCGCCAGAAGGAACACGAAAAGATGTAGCCGCTTTGAAAACTGGTTTTTATTACATTGCGGTTCAAGCGAATGTACCCATCATTATGATTGGTTTTGACTATGTAAATAAGGAAATTCGGATTCGTGAACCGTTTACACCAACGGGTGATTTTGAAAAGGATAAGTTAGTTATTGCTGAATATTATCAGTCGATTCCAGGTGTTCAAAAAACTTGGATTGCGAATTATTTAGCTGATCGCGTGTAGTTAACTATTTTTTCAGCCGTTTTTTGAGAGGCACCGCTGGTTCCAATAATTTTTTCCAAATCGGTATAAGAACTTAATTGAGCTTTTCTAATTGGATCTTCTTCGTTTAAAAGGGGTAGTAATTTTTCTGTGATATGCTCACTTGAAAATGCTGTTTGAATTAACTCAGGAACTGCTTTACGGTCTAATATGATATTGACTAAGGAGATGAATTTAATTTTGACCAGTAGTTTGGCCAACGAGTAAAATAACCAATCTGTTTTATATACCACAACTTGTGGAATACGTAACAAGGCTGTTTCTAAGGTAGCGGTACCTGATGTTACCACGGCTGCTTTAGCTTGGGATATGACTTGATAGGTATTGTCTACGATGTAGTTGATTCCCGATTGCTTGATCAATTCACTCCATTCACTCACTCCAGCAATAACAAAATTAATGTGTGGATTTGCCTGTACAAGTTTTTCAAAGACTGGCATAGCTGCTTTAATTTCTTGTTTTCTACTTCCTGGTAATAGCGCTATGTAGGGTGAATTTAATTTTAGAGGTTGTTTTTTAGTTTCTTTAAAGGCATTCACGGCATCTTGTAGTGGATTGCCCACATAATGGGTAGCAATGCCATAATCGGTAAACATCTTCTCTTCAAAAGGGAAGATAACGTATAATTGATCTACCCATTTACGTATATCCTCAATGCGCCCTTTATTCCATGCCCAGACCTTGGGAGCGATGTAGAATTGCGTTAGAAAACCTTTTATTTTGGCTATTCGAGCTGCCTTTAGATTAAAACCACCATAATCGATGAATATGATAGTGTCTGGTTGGAAGTCTTCAATCTGATGGCCAAACTTACTGAATAAGCCTTTGAGTCGACTTAAGTTTTGTATTACACCTAATAGACCCATGATGGCTAATTCCGTGTGATGAATAAGAATTTCAGCACCTTCTTTTTTCATAAGGTCACCACCCCAACCCATTATTTTAGCTTCTGGGTCTAATAGCCGAATTTCACGAATTAAATTAGATCCATGTAAATCACCTGATTTTTCCCCAGCTAAAATAAAATACTTCATTTAGTCCTCACCGTAGTATTCGACGGAATTTTTATTGGTTTCAATAAGATGCAATTTGTGCAATTCGGCAGTCTGGGAAACGGCTTTAATAGCAGGAGCTAATATTTTCCAAAATTCCATGATCAGCACTTCACAACTTGCTAATTTACCCTCCATGAAATCTACATCTAGATTCAAATTTTTATGATCTACTTTGTCGATGATCTCTTTCTTGATGATGTCGCCAAGTTGTTTTAAATCAAATACAAAGCCTGTATCAGCATTAGGTTTGCCTTTTACCGTAACAATTAATTCAAAATTATGTCCATGCCAGTTGTTATTTGCACATAGGCCAAAGACTTCTTGATTTTTTTCCTCGCTCCAGGAAGGGTTGAATAGGCGGTGAGCGGCATTAAAATGTTCCTTACGGATTACGTATACCATTGTTTTCAGTTTGTGTGACGGATGTCTGGGAAAACAATAGCAGACAATCCAATTATTCCACAAAGGTACAAAAGCTATTTAGAATATGCTTAAATTTGTTTTTTAATACGTTTATATGATCATTGTCACTGGTGCCGCAGGATTTATAGGGAGTTGTTTAATCGCTCGATTAAATGAACTTAATTTTAATTACATTATTGCGGTGGATGATTTTTCCTTTCCAGCCAAAAATAAGAATCTTGATGGCAAAAAGATTAAGGAACGTGTAGAGCGCACGGAGCTGGCCAACTGGCTGGATCAGCATTACCGCGAGGTTGAGTTTTTCTTCCACATTGGTGCTCGTACCGATACCACGGAGTTTGATAAATCAATTTTTGATGAACTGAATGTCAATTATTCAAAAATGGTTTGGCAAAAGTGCATTGATTATCAGATTCCTCTCGTTTATGCATCTTCAGCTGCTACGTATGGCTTAGGTGAGTTAGGCTATGATGATAATGAATCACAAATTCCCAATTTAAAGCCCTTGAATCCGTATGGAGATTCAAAGAATGACTTTGATATTTGGGCACTACAGCAGGAAGAAAAACCTTTCTTCTGGGCAGGACTAAAGTTTTTCAATGTATATGGTCCGAATGAGTATCATAAAGGACGGATGGCTTCCGTTATATGGCATGCATTTAATCAGATTTCAGAAAAGGGAAGTTTGCGTTTGTTTAAATCACACAAACCGGAATATGCAGATGGAGAGCAAATGCGGGATTTTATTTACGTGAAAGATTTGATTTCGGTCTGTATCTTTTTAATGGAACACCGGAAGAATTCCGGAATTTATAATCTAGGTACGGGTATTGCACGTTCATTTAATGCATTAGGTACATCTACATTTGTGGCAATGGATAAGCCAGTTCAAATAAATTACATTGATACGCCAGTGGACATTCGTGATACGTACCAATATTTTACGGAGGCCAATATGTCTAAATTAAGATCGATTGGATACGAGGACCCATTCTTTACCTTAGAAGCAGGTGTGAAAGATTACGTACAGAATTACCTTATTCCTGGGAAGTATTGGTAATTTTCTTTAAGCCTTCTTCGATAAATCCTTGTCCGTAGGCCAGTAATTGTATGTTGGCAGCCACCAATCCTAATAGACTAACAATAAGGCTTTTGGTTTGCTTTAGTGCATCGATAAAAATGGCTAACCAGTAAATGGATAATCCTATAAATAATAGGTTACCCATGGGTGGTACAAGAATATTTAAAATAACTGTATTCCAAAAGTAGATAAAGTAACAAGCAGGGAAGAAGTGTACCCATTTAAGTTCACTTGGGTAAAAACGACTTATATTAATTCGTGCGCGACCAAAGAAATGTATTTGCTTGTAAAATTGCTTGAAGCTTGTTCTTCTTTTATGGTAGATGAATGCTTCTGGGATTAAGCCTGATTTGAATCCTAATGATATACAGCGGATGCTGAATTCAATATCTTCCCCCATGCGGGTAATGACAAAACCCTTCGTAGCCTCCCAAACTTTTCTAGAGATACCCATATTAAAGCTGCGTGGGTGAAATTGACCTCCTACATTTTTAGCTTTTCCTCGAATTCCACCTGTGGTGAATAAACTAGTCATAGCAAAGCTGATGGCTTTCTGCGTCGTTGTAAAACTTACATGGTCTTTGTCTGGACCGCCAAAAAGATCTAATTGTTGATGTTCAATTCCTTTTTTTACCTCTCCCAAATAGCAAGGTTCAATTAATGCATCTGAATCAAGTATGACAAAAAAATCACCTTTTGCGCGTTCAAAAGCGTAATTACGTGCAAAACCTTGACCGCCATTTTCCTTGTAGAAATAGTGGATAGGAAAGGATTTGGCATATTTTTTAGCAACAAGGTCAGCTTTATCAACGCTTCCGTCTTCAATGATGATTACCTCGTAGTTTGTGTAGGATTGTTTGGCTACACATGCCAATAGCTCATCAAGTTCCTGTGGACGATTGTATACGGGTATGATGATGCTGAATAACATAGTTACGCAAACATCTGTTGGAGTGTTTCTTCACTAGCTTGTAAAATTTTAGCTAGCTCTTCCTCCCGAATGGCATCTGAAATAAACCAAGATTCGTATTGTGATGGAGGAAGGTATACTCCTCTTTCAAGCATGCCATGGAAGTATTTTCCGTATAGTGATGCATCCGAGGTTTTGGCATCTGCAAAATTGTTGACCGCTTGATCTGTGAAAAACAAGGTGAACATGGAGCCAATTTGGTTGATGGTATAGGATAATCCTAAAGCATCCAATTGGGACCGAATGCCCATTTTTAATTTCAATCCTTGTTCGGATAATCTTGAATAGACTTCTAAATTCTCTGTGATCAGATTTAACATCGCTAAACCTGCGGTTGTAGCGAGTGGATTTCCACTTAATGTTCCTGCTTGATAGACTGGTCCAGCGGGTGCAATCATATCCATAATTGCTGCTTTGCCACCATAAGCGCCCACAGGTAAACCTCCACCAATAATTTTACCTAAGGTAGTTAAGTCAGGTTGAATATGGCAGATTCCTTGATATCCGCTAGGGGATAAACGGAAACCTGTCATTACCTCATCGAATATTAATAAAGCTCCGTATTGATCACATAGCTGACGAACACCGGCTAAATAACCTTCTTTTGGAATGACTAAACCCATATTACCCACAACTGGCTCAATAATAACCGCCGCGACTTGGTTTCGATTTGCTTCAAATAAATGCTGCAATGAATCTAAGTCGTTATAAACTGCCGTAAGCGTGTCTTTTGCCGTTGATACAGTAACTCCAGGGCTATCCGGTGTGCCTAATGTGGCTACGCCACTACCGGCTGCAATTAGAAATGAATCACCATGTCCATGGTAACAACCTTCAAACTTGATGATTTTATCACACTTGGTATATGCTCGCGCTAGACGAATAGCTGCCATGGTTGCCTCCGTGCCTGAATTCACTAAACGAACTTTTTCAATGGATGGAACCATCGAACAGATTTTTTCAGCGATTAGTACTTCTTTGTAGGTGGGTGCACCGAAAGAGAATCCATCATTCAATGCTTCTTTTACCGCATTTTCTATGACTGGATGTGCTTGGCCAAAAAGCATAGGTCCCCAGGAACCAATTAAATCAATATAGGATTTGCCATCTACGTCATGTAAATAGGCACCTTTTGCCGATTTCATGAAAACAGGAGTGCCTCCAACTGATTTGAATGCGCGAACGGGTGAGTTAACTCCACCCGGAATTAATGTTTTTGCTTTTTCAAAATAGCTAGAACTCAGTGAACTCATTATTTCTTTTTAGTTTTCTTTTGTGTGGCAGCCGCTTTTTGTTGTTCTTCCATCGTTTTCAATTGCGTTTGAAGATATTGTGAGAAACGTGATTTTTTAGCGCCACCACCTGCAGCAATTTTAATGCGATTCGCATCTAATAGCGCTTTGATTTTATCTTCATTAACAAAGTAGCGAATCGCTAGTTGTTGGCCTATCGTAACCAAATTGGATACAAAATAATAGAAACTTAAACCTGCTGAGAACGAGTTCATCACAAACATAAAGATCACAGGTGTAATGTAGGCCATCATTTTCATGTTGATGGGTTGGCCCGGTTGATCTGGAGTTATCTGATTATTATAATAACCATACGCTAGTTGAGATGCGGTCATTAATAAACAGAATAAACTGACGTGAGTACCATAAAATGGTATCGCAAAAGGCAGGGTCAATATCGAATCATATGTAGATAAGTCATTGGCCCACAGAAATGATTCTTGACGAAGATTTATCAAATTCGGGAAAAGCATAAACACCGCCATTAATACAGGCATCGTCGCTAAAACAGGTACACAACCGCTTAATGGATTGACACCTACTTCACCATAAAGCTTCATGGTTTCTTGCTGTACTCTTGCTGGATCATCGCCTATTTTCTCTTTTATGGCAGCGATTTCAGGAGCCAAAATCCGCGTTTTAGCCATAGAAACATACGATTTATATGTCAAAGGC
>JACCDX011351294.1_pt1 | contig 17562 bp, 22 predicted proteins | sample 7449681 | NCBI WGS metagenome assembly JACCDX01 (sample SAMN15323450, study PRJNA562643) | freshwater metagenome | isolation source: river surface water | place: USA:Blue River Watershed | collected 2017-08-18
CAATTGCCATTTGGAGTTCCTTTGTGTATGAGAGTATTATAGAGCAAAAGGAGCACCTGTGGGATGCTCCTGTGACAGTTCTTCAAGTGTCCTTACACCGATGTAATGGAATACGAAGAAACTGAAAAAACCTTCCAATATATCCTATCTGTGCTCCACATTTTTGACAACAATACGATGGGTAAGTCATACTCCATCACCCTCTGGTTCTTCGGCAGTTACATATGTGATTTCCATATCAGCATAAGCAAGAATATCCATAATCTTATTCATAGTTCTTCCCCTTACATCATCTGGAAACTTTCCACCATAATTCACAGTTCTCAAACTATGATACATTGTATCGTGAATCACATATAAATCAGCAGCAGTCAAAGTATTTTTCATAAAGATGATTGTTTCATAATGTCATTATACTACAAAGGGCACCCGATTTCAAGTGCCCTGTTTCAGTTTGATAAGTGTCCTATGATATTCTGCGTCTATTATTTTTAGAAGTATCTATTCCCTTTCCCCTTTGATAAGAAACCACACCAGCAGCAGTAGATACAAAACCTGTTTCACAACACTCCCATCTTTGTGCGTTGATTATTTTTGCGGCAACTGCACCACCTTTTTTACCATTTTCACTCAACTCTGTTGATGTTAGAGAGAATATACCAACTTTGTTTTCTTTATTTTTAGCAGATGTTTTTTTACCATTTTCACTTCTTTGTTCTTTACTCAATCCATAGATTGCAGTTCCATTTTTTCTATTTGTTTCTGCTGCTTTTTTGCCATTTTCACACAATTGTTCTGGTGTTAATGCGAATATAGCAGTTTTATTTTTTTTATTAGTTTCTACTGATTTTTTTGCATTTTTCTTTCTTTGTTCTTTTGATAAACCACAAAATCCAATTTTATTTTCTTTATTTTTTTGACCTGATATTTTCCCACCTTTTTTACCATTCTCTATTCTCTGTTCTAATGTTAGTCCATATACAGAAGTATTATTTTCTTTATTGGTTTTTTGTACTTTTTTTCCATTTTCACTTCTTTGTTCTTTACTCATTCCAAAAATTGCAGTTCCATTTTTTCTATTTGTTTCTGCTGCTTTTTTACCATTTTTTGATGCTAATTCGGTTGATGGAGAATAACAAAATCCAGTAGAAGTTTGTTTTGCTTGATTTGCAAAATGTGGATTTATATCTACCTCAAAATAATTATGCAAAATAATTTCATCAGCATTTGCCTCCTTTCTTGTGGAGTAATCACTTTTCAAGATTATTTTTTGAGTTGGTTTGAATGTTTTATCCTTGAAACTACCAAAATATTTTACATCTTCTTCTGGAAGACATCTACAAGTTCTTGAACCAAAATAACCCACACCCCATTCTTCATAAGAATAATAGGTATAATGATACTCTTTTGGAGTTTCCATAGTTCTACTTTGTGTTTCGCATTACTATTTATACAAGAAAAGGTGCCCGAAGACACCTAATCTCTGCTATGGTTGCGAAACACAAGCATTATTATTTAGTAGATTTCCATTCAAAGTCCAAAAGCAATTTGCTGAAATATCTCACAATACGATTTGGTTTCTTTTCCAGATACACTTTGATGTTTGGTTTGATGTCCCAGTATCCTACTTCAGTTTTACCAATTCTAAACTCTGTAGTCCAATCTACAGCACTGCTCACACCAAGAGTAGAACAATCTAAATTACCTATTGTAAGTCTGACTGGGAATTGTCCGTGTTCCTTCGCATACTCAAAGTTCTCAATAATTCTATTGAACTTTTGATTGTACAGATACTCTTGATGACATTTGAGTTCAGCAAACTTATGCTTGATACTCTCAATATGTTTATCAAACTTCTCTTCACATTCTTGAGATATTTCTTCTAATGACTTGCGTGGTAATTCAAATTTGATTTCTTGTGGTTCGTTTGGGATGGTGAAGTATTCTTTAAGGAGTTCATACTTTTCGTTGTCTTCTTCAGCAGAAGCATACAAGTTCATACACTCAAAGACATTTCGCACATCTTTGAGTGTTTTGATTTTACTTATATCAAGTTTGTGATTTAATGGTTCGTTTTCAGTCATCACTCTTTTTTTATATAAAGTCATTATACAACAAAGAGCACCCGATTTCAAGTACTCGTGTTCCAGTTTAGAAAGTGTCCTTATGCTATTCTTCGTCTATTATTTTTGGATGTATCTATTCTTCTTGCTCTTTGATAAACAACTATACCCGCAGCAGTTGATACATAACCAGTTTCGCAACATTCCCATCTTTGTGCGTTGATTATTTTTGCAGCAACTGAACCACCTTTTCTACCATCTTCAATCATTTGTTCTTTACTTCTACCACAAACTCCAACCCCAAGTTCTTTCGTTTTGTTTCCACCTATAATTCCACCTTTTCTACCATCTTCAATCATTTGTTCTTTACTTCTACCACAAACTCCAATACCAAGTTCTTTATTTCGTTTTCCACTTATACTCCCACCTTTTCTACCATCTTCAATCCTTTGCTCTGGAGTTCTATTATGAATGCCTATCTTAAGTTCTAATGCTATTTTACCCCTCTTTCTACTATTTTCTCTTTTTTGTTCTAGTGTTAATTCAAATATACCAACTCCAAGTTCTTTTGCCCTTTTCCCTGCTTTACTTTTTTGCTCTAAAGAAAATACACCCATACAATTTGCGTTTAAGCACCACTTATCAGTATTGAAGGATGGTTTAATCAATCTCTTCTCAATTTCTTGTGCTTTAATACAACCTTCATCAGTATAATCAAATAATTCTAATATTTGTTTCTTTGGAGTATAAAGTTCCCAACACCATTTGTTTGTTACGGGAGAACCCCAATACTCTTCATCAAAATACTTTTCTTTTTTACTACCATAATAGTAATATGGAACTTCTTCAAATGTGATTTTATACACATAAATTCTTGGACTTTGTGAAGTCATTTCTATTCTATTGAAACCGCATTAGTATTTATAATAGAAAAGGTGCCCGAAAGCACCTAATCTGTCCGTAGAGATTGCGGCTTCAACAGACATTTCTATTTAGATAACCTCCCAATGTGCGTCAGATTTGTCACCAAAACGGTTAGTACCAGTACGAGTACTAACCCAGAAGAAGTACTTGCGATTTTCAGAAGCAAGGAATAACTCACCACCAGTATCCTGCTCTACAATACAAACAGGATTGTTGTCCATAGTATTAGCAAGACGGTTCTTCGCTTTGCTGGACTTGGGTTTTACGATTACTCGTCGCATTGGTCTTTCTCATCAGTCAGAACAGTTCCCATAGGACCTTTTTTAAGTCGTGCCCACTCTTCTTCTGCTTCTCGCATATCATCAAACTTCTTCTTCAGGTCTTCACCCAAAGTCAGTTCAAACTCATCAGCAACCTTACGCATATTTTCTACACTTTTTTCTTCACCAAATGCAAGACCACAACTACCTTTCATAATGCTGATTTCACTGTGCCCCATTGCACGAGCAACAGTCTCAAAGAAGCGAAACAGTTGATAAATGTTAAGGTCTTCGGCAGGAACCTGAAAAGTATAATGCTCTTCAGGGAGCACCGTATCATCAAAACCACTACTGTAATTGGTGGAAGTCCATTCAGAATCAAACTGAACTTTAAGAGATGCCTTGTAAGTCATTGGTCTGTTGTTGTATGAGAGTATTATAGGGCATCATAGGAAACTTTGAAGTGTCCTTGTGCCAGTTCTTCAAGTGTCCTCAAAAATCACTTATCCCCCAACTTTACACCTATGTCTTTATCAGTTAGGTCATTATATAAAAGTCTAGCAAAAATAAGGTGTGGTTTTTCTCTTGTTTCTATTGCGGAACTAGTTGCCACTGCCCAAATTATATCAAGTTGTAGTTTATCAGGTAAAGTCTTCATCATTCAACTCAACATCTCCTACAAGGTCTTTTATTCTATCAAAGAAATCTTCAGTCAACGGTATCAGTTTCTCTTCACCTCTATCAATTCTATCACACATTTCCATCAGATATTCCAGAAACTCTTTTGGATATGTTTCATCCATATTGATGCTACACCAGAACCATTCGTAACACTCTTGAAATGGATCATCAGTTTTCAGTAGAGCATAATCCTTATAATTTCCACCGATAAGGTCTTTCCACATTTTGAAATTGTTTCCAATCTCATGCCAACCAGTTTGCAGGCAGTGACCAAAATAATACTCAAACCAGTTCAGTTTTGTCTTCATCTATCTCTTCCAATCGTTCCCAGTTCCAAGTATACTCAATAAAACCAATATCAAATCCAAACTTATATGCCAAGAAAATAATACTCAAAAGACTACCAGTTCCAGATTTGATTTGAATATATGGATAACCAGGATAATCATTCCAAGAAATCGATGCCTGAAGAAGTGCCCAACGGTCTGTAAATAGAAATTGAACATACCACTCGTGTCCAAAGTCTTCACGATAAGACCATTTAGCAACTTGAAAAAATTTAATTGGTTTCATTATTGTCCTCAAAATCAAACCATTCATATATAGAATTCATTGCACCCTCAACCACACAGTCAACCACAGCATCCTCATGTGGTTTCTCTACATGTTTATGAGCACGATTGTAACCATAACGCACACCTTCCTCTAACGCCATTTCAAGAACTTTACGAAAGTTGGGTTTCATATCAATAAGGAAGTGACTTCAAACCATTCAAAACTTCTTGAAATCGTTCAGCACGACTCTTGTGGTGCTGTACATTCTCTTCAAGCACACTTACAATATCGTCCAGAACAACATCTACAGACGCATCAGTATCAAAGTATTTTTGGACTGCTTCGGCAAGGTAGCGCCGCCGACTCCATTCCATACTATAGGGTTTATAGTCCATAATCATAGTGTATATGTTGGTATTATAGGGTATCTAAAGCGTTTCGTCAACCCCGATTTTTTCTATCATACTGATGCCATTTGCACCATCCATCAGGTGAAATCTTGCCCTTTACAGCAGTACAAGCATTAGGTGGTCTCCACATATTGCAGTTAGAGCATTTCTCATTACCCTTTGGTTCATCAATGTAACCTGCTGTTGCTTTGGATGACTTTTCTTCTTCAGAAAGAAATTCATTGAATGACTTCATTAGTCTCTTTGCCTCCAATCGGTTTCGTCATCATCTCTCTTGAACCAATCGTGCAAATCTTCAGGAGAATCAAATCCACGAAGACCAAATCTTTCGTGTCCCAATCCACCCAAATCTAACTGATTCATGAAGTCATCCAAATCACCCTCAACCATATTAGGATTTTCTGCTTTTCTTCTTGCCTGACGAAGCATTGTTCCAGCAGAGCGATTTGCTTTTGCAAGTTTCTCTGCCCAAATCATATCTTCTAAACTTACTTCTTCATGAAGTACAATCTTCTCACAAATTGCTTCAAGACGCAGGCGATATTGTGTAGAAAGCATAGGTGTTACTGGATATAGGGTTATTTATTTTTATATTCGTTCATTAACTCCTTTGCGAGTTTCATAGAACGCCGCCACATTAGATACTTCACAATCGGATTCTTAGGATTATAAAGTATCCACCACTTCATTTTTTCATACTCAACTCTAAGCAATTGAGTAAGCATATAGAATGCTTTTGCTATTGATTGATCGGTAATAATCAGATAAGCAATGCAAAAAAATATAATGAAGTAGATATATGACGTACTCATTTTCTTAAAGTTTTCAAATATTCTAACACATTATCACGAACATACATCAACTCATTGTAACATTTCTGGTCGTGTGCTGCTTGCCTTAGTTCGGAATCTGGTTTATGAACCGATTCAATAAACAAGTCTAAACCACGATTCCATTGATCATTTGTCATCTTTTTTAATAGTTACAGGACAAAAGGGAATCGCCTTACGAACTTCTTGAATGATCTCCGATTTCTGAATCGGAGTTAGTCCAGTAACTTTTGTAAGACGATGAATGATACTCAAGGCATCAGCACAAGATATGGTTGTTGTAAGTAACAGAGATACCATTACCTTCTCCCATATTTGTAATATTTATTGGGTAAATCCCTTACTCTTAACCTTTTTTTTATCTTTGACGATTATAACATCTAAAAAATCTGGAATCTGTGAGTTTTGATACCAATACACCTGAACGTCCTCCCAATTGTCGAAAAATACCTTTTTGTTATTTTTCAGCACAACTTCGTAGTTGTGCCTATCATAAGGGACATCAGATGTGCAGGTAAATGTTTGAGTCATAGGAATTTGTCTAAAGTTGAAACTGATGTACCTTTTGCGGACTTTTGGATGTAGGTTTTTGCGGACTTATAATTGTTAGCAGTATGAACCTGCTGACCGTTGTGAAGAATCACAAACTTCTTTCCCCAAGGAACTGCTGCCCATTCTCCATTCTTAGTCACATATCCGTTAGGGTCTCCTGGTTTTGGATTTAGAATCCCTTCATTTTGAGTATTCATTATTATACAATCGTAGAGGACATCACACGGGCATTTGGGTATTGTGCAAGAGCAACTTGAATTGCCTCTTGACGATTGCGAGCATAGCATTCAACATAGAATGTTTGACCACTAACCATACAGGTGACACGATGTTTCATAACTAAAATACCTCAGCGTTTGATGGTGGAGATTGCAGGTTCACCTTGAACAAAGATTGTCTCAGCGACGCTCTGCAGGCGTTTGGCAGTTGCGATGCCAACATTACTATACACGGGAACATGGATGAAACCATAGGACTTCACATAGTCTTCCGTTTTACCAGGAGTCAGAGTCCCCTCTGAGAGGCGCTTAGAATCGTCTGGATGAAGGCGAATCACTCTACCGATGGTCTGTGCCATAGCAATGTAATCCATGTTCCTCATGAGGACACAGGAGGTCAATCCTGGGCAGTTGATACCTTCAGACAGAATACTGTAGTGAAGAATGGTGAACTTCTTTGCAGAATCCTTACCCCATGCAGTCAGAGTGTCGAAGAACACTTCACGGGAAACCTTTTGATTGTTGATAAATGCACCATATTTGGCAGTCACCCACAGTACATCATAACCATGAGACTGAACTTCAGTCATAAAGTCAGTCTCCGCAAGCATCCGAATCAACACTTTGGTATTGGGCGCTGCTACCAGAACCTTCTGCATGTTGTCTTCATTGAGAATTGTATCCAGAAGAGTCATGCAATCACGCTCTGCTGCATCATCTTTATCACGAATCGCATTGATCTGACTGACACAAACCTGAGGAGGAACAATGAATCCACCATGAACCAATTCAGGAGCAGGAACATTGCAGATCACTTGACCATACACAGATCCATCATTCATACCAGGTTTAGAAATCGTAGCAGAATGCTTTGGAGTTGCCGTAAAGAAATAGCAGCGTTTTGCAGTTGCAGAAAAATGCTTTGTAGCAGGGAAAAAGTGACTCTTAACGCTATTGTGTGCTTCATCAAAGTAGATGGTATCAATATGAATATCTGCCTGTTGTAGACGCTGCAGAGAGTTATAGGTGGTGAAGATCAGTTTATGACCTTTGTTATGATAGTTCCAAGCAAAGATCCTGTTAGGACTTGTAGTGCTGTAATGAGATGTCTCACCACTATGCACATGAAGAACATTGACATTGATGATATGCTCAAGAAACTCAGCAGACAACTGCTCAGCAAGCATGATACGAGGAGCAACCACTACAATCGTCTGTGGAATGTCTTTCTCAAACTCACGCAGACAATCAAAAATCATTGTGGGAGTCTTACCAGCACCAGTCGGCATGATCAGTTGACCAATACGATACTTGAGCATCGCATCAAGACCGCGTTGCTGGTGAGGTCGGAGTTGGATCACTGGGTTCATTGCGTATGAGACTATTATAGCAGAATACCGCCCCTGATGCGACTCAGTGGACGGTCTCTTAAGTGTCCTTTAAGATCTTAGATTCTTATCTTCAACCAGGACAAAGGTAGTCTACAGGGTTTTTAGTAAAGTGTCAAGCTTGTAGATCCAACACCAACGACAGTGAAAGTTAATACATTTCCAGACACAGTAATTTTTACTGGATTTGTAACTCCAATACCACTAGTAAAACCATTTTGTGATGTAGTTACTCCAGAAACATTAAGACTTTGTGATGTTAATTGAGTAGTTGAAGTAACACCAAGTATTGAATTTCCAGAAACATTTAAAGTGCTTACAGTTGCAATACCACCAAATACACTTGTTGCTGTTGTTGCAGTTCCTGTTAAATTTCCAGTAAAAGTCGCTGCTGTTATAATACCACTACTATTAATATTATTAATAGTAGCATTTGTAGAAATAAGATTGGTTGCTTGGATAGTTCCAGATGCTCTTACTCCAGTTTTAGTGACGGAAACACCATCACCAAATAAAGGATCTCCACCAACAAATAATTCATACGAGTTACCAGTAAGAGTATCTGTAGCGATTCCAAGTCTTGAAACTGTTGTAATTCCAAGATTTCCTGTAAGAGAACCACTAAATGATACATTTCCTCCTACAGTTAAATTGTTTGATACTGTTGCATCATTTGAGACAGTTAAATTACTTGTAACCGTTAAATTACTATCAACTGTTGTAATACCAGTAATATAAGAAGTTCCTACAACGTACAAATCACTTGTTGGGTTAGTAATACCAATTCCAAGTCTTCCATCATATGTCAGTGACATAATTGGATTTGATGGATCTTGACCATAAATCCAATGGAATGCACCAGTTCCTAATCCAGCAGTTCCATAGTCAAGATAATGATTGACATTTCCAGTACTTGAGTTTATAATATCTAAAGATGTTGGAGTACTATACAAATAGAATGTATTTGTATTTCCAGTTCTTACTTCTGCACTTCTACCAATACCAATCGTAGCAACATTATTGCTACTGATTACACGAATTGAAGAAATTCCAGTTTTATTGACTTCAATGTCTGCTTCTGGTTGTGCTGTTGTTCCTACTCCAACTTTTGCAGGAAAACCAACAACATAAAGTGCTCCAGTTACTGTTGCAATTCCAGTTGAAGTAAATCCACTGTTTACTGATCCAACTGAAATTGTCCCTCCAGATGATAAAGTTGTTGCTGTTGTTGCAGTTCCTGTTAAGTTTCCAACAAAAGTTGTTGCTGTTACGATACCAGAAACAATGATATTTGAAGGAAGTCTAGATGTACCTAATGTACCTGACGTAATGTTATCTGCATTAATTGTAGTAATACTTGCACCAGATCCTACAAAAGATGATGCTGTAATTACACCTGCTAATCTAATACTTGATGGGAAAAATGAAGTACTTAGAGTTCCAGATGTTATATTAGAAGCATTTAAATTTGATAAATTAGCACCGTTTCCAGAAAAAGATGTTGCAGTAACTATTCCATTACTATAAACGTCACCTGTAGAGTTAATACCAATACCTGAAGAATATACAAGAGGATTTACTCCAACCTGTAGTGGGAATACAGTACTTATAGTAGATATTCCAACATTATTTTGAATATAAACACCAGATCCAGATGTTGTCCACTGAGATGTTGGTAAGTTTGATAATTTAGAACCATCTCCATAATAAGTTACAACTCCAGAGGTAGCAGTTATAATTCCCGAAGTTATCGAAGTAATTCCAACATTTAGAGTTGTAACTGATGATAATCCAACATTTAAGTTTGATATATTTGCAGTTGTTGCTGTAATTAATCCAGTAACTCTTGCGTCTCCATAAACATTCAACAAGTAGTCTTTTGGTATAGTTGTTCCAATACCAACTAAACCATTTGCATTAACAATAAAGTTATCATTATCAACTTGAACCCCATTCCTAAAATTAAATGACTTGTTATAATTTGCCATCTCGGAGACTTTTTAAATATTTATGAAAGTCTCATAATGAATGCAAGTGCATAATATGGAGGAAGATTTGCATTTGTTGCTGATGAACCTTCAGTGCTTAAAGTTATATTATGAGTGTGACTACCAGCTCCCATATCATAAACTATTCCGTCAAATGGAGGACCATCATTAAAATCAATTCGTGTAGCATCTCCATTACCACGTACATCAAATCCCATCTGAGTTATTCCAGAACCTCCATTATGATAGTGATTTCCTGGGTCACTAATGCTTGTTACACTATGACTGTGGGATACTAAAGTTGAATTTGCACTACCACCAGTAGCACCTATTGCATAAGCACTACCAGAACCTACAATAAATCTATCTACAAGATTTGGAGTACCATTTGATCCATTACAAAGTGCCCAACCAGTAGGGATAGAGGCAATGCTTCCAGACCACATGATAATTCCACCAATTGGAATTGTTCCCGATGCTTTGCTTCCGAATGTGTCTCCTAATAGAGATGCTTGTGTAACTGACATTTCTTTATCTCCTTATATTAGTATTTAATCACTGGAAGCATTCCAACATATGGTGGAAGGTTTTCATGTGCTTGACCACCACCTTGAGCACTAATGCCATGTTGGTGATCACCAACTGAACCTGTAGATGAATCTTTATATATTGGATTTGTTCCTGCACCAGTATTATTTCCTGGTTCATTTGCAGCTCTTGCATAAGTAGCATAATCTCCTCCAACAATACCATCATCTCTGGTGGATGAAGCTAATCTAATATCGCTATGATTATGACTTCCACCATTACCAGTGGATCCACCATGATTATGTGAAGGAATTTGATCTACATTTAAAGTAACTGTAGCGGAACCACCAGTTGCTCCAGGAACTGCAGAATATCCAACAAAATTATTAACCAAGTTTGGAAGTGTTCCTGTAGCGCCGTAAGTTGTTCCTAAGAAACTGCGAAGAGATTGTAACAATGATGCATTTACTCCTTGGAATGTGCCACTAGTAGGAATAGTTCCACCATTACAAATTAAGTATCCTTCTGGTGCGTGATATGTGGTTGGGCCAATTGTTGCACTACCTCCAGTTGCAGTATCAGCAGAAGATGCCGCCATATAGAAGAAAGATCCAACAGGATTACCAGGTGCCCATTTAACACCAGTTGCCTGAGTGCTATCTGCAGTTAATACATATCCATTAGCACCAACTTGTAGTCTTGCAGCAGCATTGTCTCCAGTTGCAACAAGAATCTCACCCTTTACATTCCAATCAACATTAGAAACAAGTGATCCTTGCCCACCTAAAGCAACGATGAAACAATTAACACCAGATGCAGGAGGAGTTGTGAATCTAATTGTACTTGTATTCGCACCAGAAGAAGTTACAATCAGGAAATCTGAACCGGGTTTTTGAATAACACCGCCAATAGAAACAATTAAGTTTGCAGAACTTCCAGCAGGAATAAATGGTGTACCTGCAATACGAAGAGTAAAATCTGTAGTGCTTCCATTAAATTGAGATTCAATACTATCACAAATCACAGAGTTTCCAAGTGGAAAATCTCCAGTAACTGATGCGGAATCTGCAGGAATATATCCAAGGGCATTTTGTACTTCACGGAAAGTGATAAAGTCTTGATCTCCATCTGCACGAAGCATCTTGTAAGTGAGTACACCATTTAAAGTTGCAGACTGAGGTACAGTTGCCTTAAACTTCGGTGAAGTGATACCTTCAGCACCAGAAACAGTAAGTGTGCTTCCAATACTTGCATTGCCAGTTACAGTTAAACCAAGAGAAGTGACAGTTTTAGCAACTCCAACACCACCTAAAACTCTTAATGCACCAGTTGAAGTTGATGTAGAATCAAGAATATTTGAAATTAATACGCTTCCAGTGAATGTAGAGTTTCCTCCAACATTTAAGTTTTCACCAACTCCAACACCACCTTTAACAGTTAGAGCACCTTTTCCTGTAGAATCTGATGAAGTTGTATTTGTAATTCTAACTTGTCCACTAAAAGTAGAAGTGTCTTTGCTTCTGATTTGTCTGTTAAATGTAACCGGACCATCAAACTGTGAAAGAACAGTACCAGAATCTCCACCTTCAACAAGAAGTCTTTCTTTTACAGTTACTTCATCATAAACAACACTTGACTTAGAAGGATCTTCACCAGTTACTGTTGGTGTTGGAATATCATAAGAAACTACTTCTCCAGATGCTGATGAGGTTTTTGTATTTCCACTGAAGAAATCACCGCTATTGTTCATTCCGGTGTAAACAACAGTACCACCTGATCTTTCTTGAGACTGAACTAAGAAATCTTCTCTTTCAGTAAGAGATTTAACTTGAACTTGTGGTAGACCTGTTGAATAATTTCCAGGGCCATATCCAAGATATTCAAAAGTATGTCCAGAAGCACGAAGAATTGATGGTCTGCGGAATTCAACTGCAATTGGATTGATCCTACGAATTAGGGATCCTGCATCATGAGATTCTTTACGAGTTCCAAGAACACCACGAATAACTGTAAATTGAGAATCATTATTCGATGTTGTGATTCTCATAATTTCATTATCAATCTGAATATAAGATCCTAATGGGAATCTTGAGGCAGTACCGATACCAGAATTAATTGTTGAAATTACTAAAGTATTTGCAGATGAGTCATCAGTAATTGCTGTTGAAAGTTGTATAATTTCGCTATCATAGAATGAAACTTGACGAGTTCCAAAGTTTTCTTCTCTTGCATCGGAAATTGCTTCATTGGCAGAGTAACCATGCTTGAGAATAAATCCATTTGTAGCACTTAAAGACTTATTAGTGATTGCAGTAAATGTAGTAACACCTACTTTTTCCTTAACAACATAATCTCCAAGATTATTATTTGTAGAGTCAATAACTCTAAACTTATTACCTTTCAATAATCCATGAGGAACTGCTGTTGTAAAAGTAGTTATTCCTGTTACAGAATCATATGGTATAGCAGTAATTCTAGATGATGATCCAACTACAAGTGCATATTGTCCTGTGATTGGTGTTGCATCTCCAGCAGTCTTAGCAACTGAAATTTGTGTTTGAGAATTAATTGTACTAATTCTATAGTATCCATCAGTTGTAGTACCTACACCAGTAACCTGAACTACATCACCAATATTTGTAGAAATTCCTGCTGTTGCAATAGTATATGTTGCATTAATACCACTACCAACTCTTGAAGAATCAAGATAAAGAACTTCACCATTCGAATATCCAGATCCGCCAGAAATAATTGATACAGAAGTTACATCACCCCCAGGTTCTACAACTACTTTTGCAGTTGCCCCCTTCCAAGTTCCAACTGAAGGATTTGGATCTGTATTTAAAAGTTTTACATCATAGTAAGTTCCAGGATTATAGTTTGTGTTTGGAGTATATAAAGTTCCAGTGACAACACTACCAAATCCATGTCTTCTTCCAAATGTAAGAGTTGCACTAGTTGCTGTTGAAGAAACTGATGTAATTGTTTTTCCAACACCCAAAATATTAGAGAGTTTATCTACAGTTTCTCTAGTAATACTCTTTTTCAGGTCACTTGTATTTGTATCACCAATTGGGGAACGAAGAGCAAATGTTTTTGCAGATTGTGGATTTGCTTCAACATTATCTCTATCTAACTGAGGATAAAGATCTACAGGACTTTGTGAATATTCAAGATTTGTAAACTCTTCTGTAATTTTATTGTTTGCATTTAGAACATAAAGATGATAAATTCCATCTTGAGATCCTTCTACATATGAAGAAATGATTTCATTGCGATAAATGTAGAGATTTGATTGCCAATCATTTCTCTCAAATCTTGGCAAATCTCTAATTTGACTTGCTGTGGTTCTAGAGTCAATATCGTTTGTACTTGTTGATCCTGGTGTATGTGTTTTTCCATTTACATCAATTACTGAATGTGTAAATGACATATCATTTACAATTGATGCAACAGCAAACTTACCATTATATCCACGATCATATAAACCACTTGGATTACTACTGTCAGTTACATTCCGAATAATGACTAAATCTCCAACATTTAGTCCATGGGGAAGTGATGTTAAAACTGTTACAGTTGTGGAAGCTAAAGTGCAAGTAGTAATAAATCTTGGATTTTTATTGTACTCAAAGTCAGCAGTTGTAATATTTGTTCTGGTAAAGTCATCTTCTCTTGCGCCAGTTGTGCTGGATTCTTGAAGAATGAATCCATCTTCTGGATCTTTGGCTGCAGATAATTCTTTTGGAATTACAACTCTTACTTTATAAATTTTTTCATCCAAACTTCTATCATCAACAATTCTCTTAACATAAGTAAGATCTGTTGTTTCACTCAGTCCTGCAACTCCAAGAGTGTTGATTTGATTATAAATTTGGTTTGCAGCATTAACTGTAATATACCAATTATTTGCAGTAGTATCAAATTGAATTGGAGATCCAATATCACCAGATGTTTTATCAGAAACTCTACTATAAACTTTAAGTTGAGTTCCTTCATAAATTGTCAGTGCCTCATTATTAAGAGCACTAGTAAATGAAGTCGCTAACTTAATTTGAGTGGAATTGACACGAATTGCATAGTAAACAATGTGTGGAGTTACATTTTCTGGTAAATCTCCACTTTCGCTGTTGATGATAATCTTTTCACCAGTTTGAAGTGTATGTGTACCAATAGTAAGAGTTGATGAAGAAACATTAGATACATCATAAACTTTGTAGGAACTCGTCAAACCATCCTGCATGTAAATATTTGCAGAATATTCGGTGTTGTTAATTGAAAGATATAATTTATCCCCTTGACGAGCGCCAATTCGATAACCTTGAGTGACACTAACTGGTAAACTATCTTGAGCATTTAATCCATAAAGATACAAATGAGTTGAAACGCCAACCGAAGTTGTTAAACCAACATCAATTGATAACCATTCAATATCTTCTTCTGTGGTTGTGTCAATATCTCTTGGAGGAATAATAGAAGTAATGAAAGCATTGTTGTCCTTATCAAATGCCTCTGCTTTGAATCCGTCAGAATTAAGTGATATTTGACCAAAGTTTGAGTTTGAGTTGGTAATTGAAGCATCACCACCAGATTCAATATCAAAATGCTTATTAAATCCAATTGCAAAGACTGATACTATTTGAATGAAGGAATCATTGGAAATCTTAATATGACTTGTTTCCCATCCTTGTCTATAAATTGCATCAGGATCTAGGTGATAAACTTTTGCAGTATCAGTTTGTGATGCTCCTGTTGGCAAATCTCCACCAGTTACAGTAGTGTAATTTACACCATTATAAGTTCTTGTTACAGGATCATATTTTACAAACGCACGATCATCTTTTTGTAGTGACACAGCGGTAAACTGTGCAACAACCATTGAACGGAAACCTGATGCTTTGCTACCATCAGCGTGCATTCCGTTCATACCCCAAACTGATCTTAATGAACAGTTAAAGATATAAGGAGATGCACCAGATACTGTATCGGTTTCCACAGTTACAGTTGCTCCAGTCACTATTGGAGTTGGATCCATCGTGATTGGGAAAGATTCAAGTAAGTATGTAAACTGAGTTGCACTCAGAACATTTTGTACTTTTGTTGAAATATTATATGTTGGTACACTAACCCCTTTGATTTTAATTGGAGTTCCTGTACTTAAATTATGATCTTCTGTCGTTGTAACTGTAACTAAAGTGCTTGCAGTTGTGCCATTTCCAGAAATAACTGATTGAATATCAATTGGATCTGAGGCAAATGCACCAACGATTTCCCATTCAGGTGCCATTTTTGCAAAGTCTTCATCACTTGCAGGAAACTTTGCATCTGCTGGAATTGGACGATATGAATTAAAAGCATTTGAGAGTTTGCTATAATACATATCAAGGTCAGTCAGACCATAAGTGCCGACCTCATTGACACCATCCGCGTACTCAAAACAAGTGAGTTTATGGTGTGAAAATCTTGGTGTTGATTGATAGTTACTTGTAAACAGTGATGGATGAGTATAAACTAAACCAGACTCATCAGCATCAAAGAATGAAAACTGCCAGAAGTAACATGCTCCAGTGACTCTAAAAATTGCAGACTTTCTTATTAGAGGATCTGTTGGGTTTGGAACATACTTTGGTCTGACTTTTGTTTTTCTTAAGTCTAAACCAACAATCGAAGTGCCTCTTGGTACTACAACACCACCATTAACACTGTTAAACTTGTAGAGAATATTATCTTCTTGTGTTAGATCAAAATTAGAATCTAGTTCTAATGATAATGTTGAAAGTGCTGGAGTTCCTGTACCACCTGTTGGAGGAACGGCGTATGCTGTACCACCGTTATCATAGATGGCAAATCCAGGTCTATTATCAATTAGGTGTTCGCCTGGCCAAACTAAAATTGTTGTTTTTTCTACTAAATCATTACTTTTCCCATTTACAAAAGAGAATCTTGCTGCTTCTAAAAGTGCTCTCTGAATCGTTTTAAAAGGTTGTGCAAGAGAATTGCCAGTATTAGTAATCGAATCTGTAGCGTCTAAATCGTTGGGGTTGACATATAGTGTACGCCCATCAGTGTTCTTGATGAAGTTGCTTAACTTATTCAGAGGCATCGGATTATGACTTCTTAAGATATTGCTATCTTTTATTTATGAAGTCAAATCCTCCTCGTCGTATTCAATCATATCGTCTGGCATATCCTCTGGATTTTCTAAATCCACTGGGAAAAAACAAGGATGTACCTCTTCATCTATCAAATAAAATGAGTTTTTGTATAGATCTTCTGGTTCAAATGTTCGATTCTTATCTGCTGCTCTACAAAGGTCTTGGTCGTATAAGTGTCCTTCTGGAAGTTCGTCAAATGTAAAAGGAACACCTGAAATAAAATACATTAAAACAATTTGGGATCCATTATTATACCAACAATAACCCTTGTCAATCCTGTAAGACATAGGATTTACTCCCATATTTTAATATTTATTTTTTAAAGTAAATTCTACCACTTACCCATCCATTTCCAGGACACTCCCGTTTCATTACACTTTTTTCACCATTATTCCACCATTTTAGTCCTTCTCTTCTTTTTTTCATTTTATTTTTTGTTTCTTCTGTATGTTTTGTCCCCAATCTATAGGAATTTCCCTTATTTGCTTCCTTACATTTTTCTAAACATTTTTTAGAAGGAGGTTTTCCCTTTTTTATTCTTGATAATTTTTCACAATATTCTTTTGTTCTCGGTGGTAATTTTCTACCAGTATTAAAATCTCTTATTTTTTGTCTTACTTCTTCACTATGAGTTTTACCATAAAAAGGATTTCCTGTTCCACTCATTATTATTGATCTTCTTCTTTTAGAGTATTCATATAATCTTGAATTAATATATCTTCCCCTATGATATTCATTAATTGCATTCATATTACAATAAGCAAATATCATTTTTTGCGTTTTCCAATTATCAATTCCATATCTTTTGAGATATATTTTTTCTAATAAGGCGTGAGCAATATAATGTTCCTTTGCAGTTAAAACAACTATTTTATTATTTTTTCCAAAAATACTTATTGGGAAAATATGGTGCTTTTCGATGTAACCTTCTACAACTTGACGCTGTTGTGCCTTTCTTATAAGGTTACAATAAACCTTTAGATAATTCATTTCTACTCTAGATGTCTGCA
>JACCDX011526812.1_pt1 | contig 17562 bp, 9 predicted proteins | sample 7449681 | NCBI WGS metagenome assembly JACCDX01 (sample SAMN15323450, study PRJNA562643) | freshwater metagenome | isolation source: river surface water | place: USA:Blue River Watershed | collected 2017-08-18
CTACCCGGTGGGATTGCCTGCAGGTGAGCTATTCCACCCAACCTTCCTCTACGAATCTTTGTGGTCCCTGGTTGGCGTGGCGGTGCTGTTGATTCTTGACAAGAAGTTCGCGCTTCGCTGGGGCAAGCTATTCGGCCTTTACCTAGTCATTTACTCAATCGGCCGTGTTTGGATCGAATCAATTCGCATTGACCCGAGTGATGTCATTCTTGGCCTACGAACTAATGTTTGGTCTGCGGTGTTTGGCATCGTGGTTGGACTAGCGATTTTCTATGTTCAGGGCCGTAGACACCCAGGCTTGGAGCTAACCGTTGTCGATGAGACAGCGCCCAAAAAAGCAGCCGCAAAGCCTGTGGATGCGGTAGACTCAAAGGACTAACCGCGCCCACTAACAGGCGCCTGAAACAGCCAAAAGCGTGACGTTTCAAATCAACTTGCAATAGCGTATTCACCTTCGGGCCAATGTTGTCCCTCTAATAATTAGTGATTGGAGTGTGGCATGCCTGAAATGTCGCCGTTCGAACGATTCAGTACTGCACCTGCAGCTTCTGGTCTTTACGACCCATCTTTTGACCGCGACGCTTGTGGTCTTGCTATGGTGGCTACCCTTCGCGGTACGCCAGGACACGACATTGTTCAGACAGCTCTAACCGCTCTAACCAACCTCGAGCACCGTGGTGCCGTGGGTTCAGACGCAGGCACCGGTGACGGTGCCGGTATCCTTTCTCAAATTCCAGACGCATTCCTTCGTGCAGTTTCCGGTTTCGAACTACCTGCCAAGGGCACTTACGGCGCAGGTTTGGTTTTCATCGAACCAGGCAGCGAGCAGGCTATCGAAGTTGGTTTTGCCAACATCGCAGCCGAAGAGTCACTCTCAGTGCTGGGTTGGCGCGATGTACCGGTTAACCCAGCTGTTTTGGGTGACCTAGCTCGCGAAGCAATGCCTACCATTCGCCAGGTTTTTGTCACCTCAAACGACGGTGCCACCGATATGGCTCTAGAGCGTCGACTATTCCGCCTTCGCAAGCGGTCAGAGCGTCAGCTTGGCGCCTACCACCCATCGCTTTCAGCTAAGACCATCGTGTACAAGGGCATGGTTACCACCCTCCAGCTTGAGCCGTTCTACCCAGACCTAAGTGACGAGCGTTTTGAGTCAACCTTGGCATTGGTTCACTCACGCTTCTCAACCAACACTTTCCCGTCATGGCCATTGGCGCACCCATTCCGCATGATTGCACACAACGGTGAGATCAACACCGTCAAGGGAAACCGCAACTGGATGCGCTCACGCGAGGCCCAACTTGCCTCTGACCTAATCGGTGACTTTGAGCAGTTGCGCCCAATTGTCACCCCAAGCGGCAGCGACTCGGCTTCATTTGACGAGGTCGTGGAGCTTCTTTACATGTCGGGCAGAAGCCTTCCACACGCAATGATGATGATGATCCCAGAGGCTTGGGAGAAGCAGTCAGACATCGAGGCTAACCGTAAGAATTTCTACGAGTACCACTCGATGCTGATGGAGCCATGGGATGGCCCTGCCGCGGTGGTCTTCACCGATGGCGCACTAGTTGGCGCAACCCTTGACCGCAACGGTTTGCGCCCGGGCCGCTACCTAATCACCGATGACGGCCTTGTAGTTTTGGCCTCTGAAATTGGCGTGGTCGACATTGATCCAAGCAAGGTTGTGCGCAAAGGTCGCCTGCAGCCTGGCCGCATGTTCTTGGCTGACACTGTCAATGGCCGCCTGATTGACGACGATGAAATCAAGGCCGAAATCGCAGCACTAGAGCCTTGGGGCGAGTGGGTTGAGCAGAACCGCATCAAGCTTTCAGAGCTTCCAGAGCGTGAGCACATTGCCCACACCGTGTCATCGGTAACCCGCCGCCAGCGCACATTCGGCTACACCGAGGAAGAGTTGCGCATCTTGGTTGCGCCTATGGCACGCACCGGCGCTGAGCCACTCGGCGCCATGGGTTCAGACACTCCAATCGCAGCGATTGCCCAGCGTCCTCGCGTTCTTTTTGACTACTTCGTGCAGCAGTTTGCGCAGGTTACCAACCCACCTCTTGATTCGATCCGTGAAGAAGTGGTTACCTCACTTAGCACCGGAATTGGTCCAGAGCTTAACCTGCTGACCGCCACCCCTAAGCACGCACAGCAGATCACCGTTGAGTTCCCAGTTCTTACCAACGACGAACTGGCCAAGATTCAGCACATTGATGAGCGCCCTGGCGTGGGCAAGGCCTTCACAGTTCAGGGAACCTACCGTGTGTCAGACGGCTCTGGTGCACTAGCAGCACGTGTTCGTGAAATCTGTGAAGAAGTTTCAGAGGCCATCAACGACGGCGCAACCTATCTGGTTATTTCTGACCGTGACAGCAACCGTGAAATGGCACCGATTCCTTCGCTGCTACTTACCTCAGCCGTTCACCACTACCTAATCCGCAAGGGTCAGCGCCCTAAGGTTGGTTTGGTTGTTGAAGCCGGGGATGTCCGTGAGGTACACCACGTTGCTGCATTGATCGGTTACGGCGCCGCTGCCGTAAACCCTTACCTTGCCCTCGAGTCAGTCGAGCAGATGGTCAAGAACGGCCAGATTGCTGGCCTAACCATTGAGAAGGCTCAGTACAACCTGGTTAAGGCACTCGGCAAGGGTGTTCTCAAGATTATGTCGAAGATGGGTATTTCTACCGTTTCTTCTTACTCGGGCGCCCAGTGCTTTGAAGCAATTGGTTTGAGCCAAGAGTTCGTAGACGCCTACTTCACCGGCACAGTTAGCCAGCTTGGTGGCATCGACATCGATGTGATTGCTGATGAAAACAGCAAGCGTCACGCTAGCGCCTACCCAATTGATGAGGCAGTAAACCCACATGTTTCTCTAGAGACTGGTGGCGAGTACCAGTGGCGCCGCGAGGGACCACCACACCTTTTCAACCCTGAAACTGTGTTCAAGCTTCAGCACTCGACGCGCAACAAGCGCTACGACATCTTCCGCGAATACACCAAAGCAGTAGACGACCAGGCTGAGGGCCTAATGACTCTGCGTGGTTTGTTCACTCTTCGAGAGGGCGTTCGTCCAGCTATCTCTATCGATGAAGTTGAGCCAATTTCTGAGATTGTAAAGCGATTCTCAACCGGTGCCATGTCATACGGTTCAATCTCTCCAGAGGCTCACGAAACTTTGGCAATTGCCATGAACCAACTTGGTGGCAAGTCAAACACCGGTGAGGGTGGCGAGGACGTTGAGCGTCTGCTTGACCCGACTCGACGTTCTGCAGTGAAGCAAGTTGCCTCAGGCCGTTTTGGTGTCACCAGCATGTACCTAACCCACGCTGACGACATCCAAATCAAGATGGCTCAGGGTGCTAAGCCAGGTGAGGGTGGCCAGTTGCCGCCTAACAAGGTTTACCCATGGATCGCGAAGACCCGCCACTCGACCCCGGGTGTTGGCCTGATTTCGCCTCCACCGCACCACGACATCTACTCGATCGAAGACCTAAAGCAGTTGATCTTCGACGTCAAGCGCGCGAACCGCGACGCTCGAGTACACGTCAAGTTGGTTTCACAGGTGGGAATCGGAACCGTTGCCGCCGGTGTGGCAAAGGCTAAGGCTGACGTGATCCTAGTTTCAGGACACGACGGTGGTACTGGCGCCAGCCCAATGAACTCGCTGAAGCATGCGGGAACCCCTTGGGAGCTTGGCTTAGCCGAAGCACAGCAGACCCTGTTGGTCAACGGCCTTCGTGACCGAGTTTCAGTGCAGGTTGACGGCCAAATGAAGACTGGCCGCGACGTTGTTATCGCAGCGCTCCTTGGCGCAGAAGAGTTTGGTTTTGCTACCGCACCGCTAGTGGTTGAGGGCTGCATCTTGATGCGCGTATGCCACCTTGACACCTGCCCAGTCGGTGTGGCAACTCAGAACCCAACCTTGCGTTCACGTTTCACCGGCAAGCCAGAGTTCGTGGTCAACTTCTTCGAATTCTTGGCTGAGGAAGTGCGCGAATACCTTGCTGCACTTGGTTTCCGTTCATTGGACGAGGCAATCGGTCACAGCGAGCTAATCGATGTCAACCGTGCAATTCAGCACTGGAAGACCGATGGTTTGGACCTGACCCCAATTCTTGCCACGCCGGTTTTGGCTGAGGGTGCAGCGCGCCGCCGCATCACTGTTCAAGATCACGAACTTGAAAAGCACTTTGACCACAAGCTGATCGCTGCTGCCACTGATGCGCTTGAAAATGCAAAGCCAGTGACCATTGAGCTTGACATCACCAACGTTGATCAGGCAGTGGGTACCATGCTGGGCAACGAGCTGACCAAGCGTTATGCAGCCGACGGTTTGCCAACCGCAACCATCGACATTCGCTTGAAGGGCTCTGCCGGCCAGTCGTTCGGTGCTTTCGTTCCAAAGGGCATCAAGCTAACCCTCGAAGGCGACTCAAACGACTACGTCGGGAAGGGGCTTTCAGGTGGCTCGATTGTGGTTCACCCAAGCAAGTCCAGCCTTTTCGCCGCTGAGCAAAACATTATTGCCGGTAACGTAATTGGCTATGGTGCAACCAGTGGTTCCATGTTCCTCAACGGAATTGTGGGAGAGCGCTTCTTGGTTCGTAACTCTGGTGTAACCGCTGTTGCCGAGGGTTGTGGTGACCACGCACTCGAATACATGACCGGTGGTGTGGCAGTAATCCTTGGGAAGACTGGCCGCAACCTGGGCGCTGGTATGTCAGGTGGTGTCGCGTACATCCACAAGTTGCGCGCCGACCACGTGAACCATGACGCACTTGCCGCTGGAGAGCTGACTCTTGAACCGCTTGAGGCAGCCGACAAAGCCAAGCTCAAGGGAATTCTCGAGCAGCACTTTGCCGAAACCTCTTCTAGTGTGGCCAAGGCCATTCTTGACAACTTTGACTTGGAGTCAGAGCACTTTACTCGTGTACTTCCACGTGACTACGCCAACGTGCTTTCAATTCGCGCCAAGGCAACTGCAAACGGCATTGACCCAGACAGCGAAACTGTTTGGAAAGAAATCTTGGAGGTCACAAATGGCTGATCCACGCGGATTCCTCAAGACAACTGAGCGCGAGACTGCGGTTCGTCGCCCAGTTGCTGTTCGTATCTTGGACTGGAAAGAAGTCTATGAAAAGCGCGATTCAGGCGTGGTTGCCCGTCAGGCTAGCCGTTGCATGGACTGCGGTGTACCTTTCTGCCACCAAGGATGCCCACTTGGCAACTTAATCCCCGAGTGGAACGACCTGACTTGGCGCGAAGACGGCAAGGGCGCAATCGAGCGCCTTCACGCCACCAACAACTTTCCGGAATTCACCGGGCGCCTATGCCCGGCTCCATGCGAGAGCGCCTGTGTGCTTGGTATCAACCAGCCTGCAGTGACCATTAAAGAGATCGAAGTTTCAATCATTGACCAGGCTTTCGAAGAGGGCTGGGTAACTGCCCACGCTCCAGAGCGTCTAACCGGCAAGACCGTTGCTGTTATCGGTTCTGGACCTGCCGGTCTGGCAGCCGCCCAGCAGCTCACCCGTGCAGGTCACACCGTGGCCGTGTATGAGCGCGACGACCGAATTGGTGGTTTGCTGCGCTACGGCATCCCTGACTTCAAGATGGAAAAGCACCACATCGATCGCAGAATTGCCCAGATGGAAGCCGAAGGAACCAGATTCCGCACCGGTGTGAACATCGGTGTTGACATCACCTGGGAAGAGATTCGCTCACGCTACGATGCAGTCTTAGTCGCGACCGGCGCTTCAAAGCCACGTGACCTGAACATTCCTGGCCGCGAGCTAGATGGCGTTCACTTTGCCATGGAATACCTGGTTCAGGCCAATCGCGTTGTTGCCGGCGACTCAGTGCCAGACCAGATTCTGGCCGGACACAAGAACGTTGTGATCTTGGGCGGCGGAGACACGGGTGCTGACTGCTTGGGTACTGCCACTCGCCAGGGAGCAATCTCAGTGACCACCCTGGCCATCGGCAAGCAGCCGCCCCTGGAACGCCCTGCCAGCCAGCCTTGGCCGATGATGCCTACTCTGTTTGAAATGGCATCAGCACACGAAGAGAACGGTGAGCGCACCTACTTGGCTTCAACCGTCGAGTTCGTTGGCGAGAACGGCAAGGTTACCGGCGTAAAGGTTGCCGAGACCGAGTTCGTCGACGGCAAGCGTTTGCCTAAGGCCGGCACCGAGCGAATCATTCCGGCTGACCTAGTGCTTTTGGCGCTTGGCTTTACCGGGGTTGAAGGCGACGACCTGCAGAGCCAGTCAGCAATTGAACTTGATGCTCGCGGAAACGTGGCACGCGCCGGAAACTGGGCAACCAATGCAGAAGATGTGTTTGTTGCCGGTGACGCAGGGCGAGGCCAGAGCCTAATTGTTTGGGCCATTGCCGAAGGCCGTGCGGCTGCAGCCTCAATCGATGCTTACCTTGTCGGTAAAACTGAGCTTCCAAGCCCAGTGAAGACCACCGACCGTCCACTTTCAATTAACTACTAGTAAAAACAAAAATAAGAAAAGGTACCCATGAGACGCGCAAAAATTGTTGCCACCCTCGGTCCAGCAACTTCAACCTATGAATCGATTCGCGCGATCATCGAAGCGGGTGTCGACGTTGCCCGCATGAACCTTAGCCACGGTAGCTACGACGTTCACGAAGAGATTTACCGCACCGTTCGCAAGGCGGCAGCTGACCTAGACAAGCCAGTCGGCGTATTCGTTGACCTACAGGGCCCAAAGATTCGTCTGGCCCGCTTTGTAGATGGCCCACACATGCTTGAGAAGGGCGACACCTTCAAGATCACCATTAATGAGGTTGAGGGCACCAAAGAGATCTGTGGCACCACCTTCAAGGGCCTATGCGGCGACGTAAAGCCTGGTGACCTACTTCTTATCGACGACGGTAAGGTTACTCTTCGCGCCACCGAGGTTACCGAAGACACCGTCACCACTGTGGTTGACGTGCCTGGCTTTGTTTCAAACAACAAGGGAATCAACCTTCCTGGTGTTGCCGTGAACGTGCCTGCACTATCTGACAAAGATGAAGAAGACCTTCGCTGGGCAATTCGTCTGGGCGTAGATATGATTGCGCTTTCTTTCGTTCGTAACGCCAGCGACATTGTTCGTGTCCACGAAATCATGACCGAAGAGGGCAAGTTCCTTCCAGTAATCGCCAAGATCGAGAAGCCACAGGCAGTTGACGCTCTCGAAGAGATCATCGATGCCTTTGACGGCATCATGGTTGCCCGCGGTGACCTTGGTGTTGAGCTTCCATTCGAAGACGTGCCACTAGTGCAGAAGCGTGCCGTTGAATTGGCCCGCCGTTGGGCAAAGCCGGTTATCGTGGCGACTCAAATGCTTGAGACCATGATCGAGAACTCAAGACCAACTCGCGCAGAGGCCTCAGACGTTGCCAACGCAATTCTTGACGGTGCCGACGCAGTAATGCTTTCTGGCGAGACCTCAGTTGGCAAGTGGCCGGTTGAAACCGTAGAGGCTATGGCTCGCATTATTGAGTCAACTGAAGAGAACGGCCTAGACCGCATTCCAGCCCTGGGCACCCGCCCACACACCCACTCAGGCGCTGTATCACTTGCAGCAATCGAGATTGCTGAGCTTTTGGGCTCGAAGTACGTTTGCGTTTTCACCGAGTCTGGTGACTCGCTACGCCGCGTCTCGCGCCTACGTTCATCAGTGCCAACCATCGCTTTCACTCCAAGTGAGACCGTGCGCAACCGCATGTCATTGGTTTGGGGTGCGCACACTTACCTTGTGTCACCGGTCAAGCACACCGATGAAATGATGCACCAGGTTGACGAGATTGTGATTGCCGAAAAGCTAGCCAAGGTTGGCGAGGAAGTTGTTGTAGTAGCTGGAACCCCACCAGGCATTCCAGGATCAACCAACTCGCTACGCGTTCACCGCGTAGGCGATGCTGTAAACGGTGCAGCACCGGGTTACCAGAGCAAGTAGTCCCGGCTAAAAAGACAAAAAGTAAATCCCTCAGGAAAACTCCTGAGGGATTTACTTTTTTGTGCCGAAGGCGGGACTTGAACCCGCACTCCTTTCGGAAAAGCATTTTGAGTGCTCCGCGTCTGCCATTTCGCCACTTCGGCCGGCAACAAAAGAAAATACTACCTGAAGAAATCGAAGTTCATGAAACTCAGAGTTTTCACATAGGGTAGTTGCCATGACAGACGCAGCAAAGAAGCGCACAGTAATCGTTGCCGAAGACGAGTCTTTGATTCGTATGGACATCGTTGAAACCCTGATCGAACACGGCTTTGAGGTGCTTGCCGAGGCCGGAGACGGTGCACAAGCTGTAGAACTTGTCAGAGAACACAAACCTGATCTTTTGGTTATGGACATCAAGATGCCGAACATGGACGGCATCACCGCGGCCGAGCAGTTGGCCGATGCAAAAGTGCCAATTGTTCTACTGACCGCTTTTAGCCAGAAAGAACTCGTCGACCGGGCCAGCGAGGCCGGTGCCATGGCCTACGTTGTGAAGCCTTTCACACCAAACGACCTACTGCCGGCGATTGAAATTGCACTGAGTCGCCACGCACAGATCACGGCTCTTGAGAGTGAAATTGCCGATCTGAACGAGAGATTTGAAACCCGAAAACTGGTTGATCGCGCCAAGGGTCTTCTCAACGAGAAAATGGGCCTGTCTGAGCCAGATGCTTTCCGTTGGATTCAAAAGGCCTCGATGGACCGCAGGTTGACGATGCAAGAGGTTGCCAGCACCGTTATCGAACAGCTAGGTGCCCCAAAGGCTGGAGCCTAGTTCTTCTCTTTCAAGTAGTTGGTGATTCGCACAGTCGAAAGACGGCGTCCCTGCTCGTCTGAAATGACTATTTCGTGAGTGGCTAGGGTTTTTCCCAAACTAACTGCAGTGCACACAGCTGTGACCAAACCGGTGGTTGCTGGGCGGCTATGGCTGGCATTTACCTCAATGCCCATGGCAACTTTATTTGGGTGAGCCCACACATTAGCTGCAAAGCTGCCAAGGCTTTCACCAAGTACCACGTGGGCACCTCCGTGTAGCACACCGAGCGGCTGGGTGTTACCTTCAACCGGCATAGTCGCTACGGCTCTTTCGGCAGACAACTCAAGCAACTGAATGCCCATCTTGTCGGCCAATGCACCTAATCCGCGTAGTTGGAGTAGCTCTTGCGCTGCTTGGCTAAAGTTTTCTGAATCCAATGACACGTGATGCTCCTTGGCTGGCTGAATTGGCAAAGTAGGCTTGCCTTATGAACGCTAATCCAAAGCCTACCCTTCTGCTTATCGATGGGCATTCATTGGCCTTCCGAGCTTTCTACGCTCTAAGCCCAGACAGCTTCAAGACCTCAGATGGGCAGCACACCAATGCTGTTCACGGGTTTATTTCAATGTTGCTGAACATTTTGCAGGCCGAGAAGCCAACCCACTTAGCCGTTGCCTTTGACCTGTCAAGAAGCTCTTTCCGAACAGAGGAATACCCGGAATACAAGGGCACCCGTGGTGAGACTCCGCCTGAATTTGTTGGCCAGACTGAGCTGCTTCAAGAAGCCCTTGCTGCGATGAACATTAGAACTATCACCAGGCCAAACTATGAAGCTGATGACATTCTGGCTAGCCTCGCGGATCAGTGTTCGGCAGAGGGTTTTGACGTATTTGTGGTCTCTGGTGACCGGGATACTTTTCAGCTAATCAGCGAAAGAACCACAATCTTGTACCCGGTGAAGGGCGTGCTAAATCTTGCCCGCATGGATGACGCTGCCGTGCTCGAAAAATACGGAATCCATGCCAGACAGTACCCAGATCTCGCGGCATTGGTTGGAGAGACTTCAGACAACCTGCCTGGCATCCCAGGCGTTGGACCAAAAACAGCGGCCAAGTGGTTGCAGGCTTACGGTGACTTGAACGGAGTCTTAGCAGCAGCTAATTCGATTACCGGCAAGGTCGGCGAGAGCCTTCGGGAACACCAGGGGTTGGCAGTAAGAAATCGTCGCCTGAACCACCTGGTGCGAGACCTGGATTTTGATTTCGCTCATGAAGACCTGGCTTTGGGTTCAGTTGACGAAACCCAGGTTCGCGAAGTTTTTGCCAAATTGCAGTTCAAGTCACTAACCGAACGAGTGCTCAAATTGCGCGGAGCAAACGGCACGCAAACCAACGGCCACACCAATTCCGCTGCCGGGGCAACCTCGAGCGCGGTCGAAGCATTCAACGATGCTTTTGCCGCTCCGGCAGATGTCTTCGACGAGGTCGAGACTCCAGATTCTGTAAAGCTTTCGGCCACTGAGCTCACTGATTGGTTGAAAGCTGAGCACGGCACCATTGGTGTTGCATTTGAATTCACGGCTGAAAGCATTTCTGCAATCGGTTTTGCGACCGAGGGGCAGCGGCGCTTTTGGCACCCGAGCAGTGTGGGCGAAATCAACGCTGTTTTGGGGGAGTGGCTCAACGATTCTTCGATTGCCAAGGCTCTCCACGGTGCCAAAGACATCAATAAACGTTTGCTAGACCTGGGCATTCCAGCGACCTGGATTGATTATGACCCATTGCTGATGGCCTACCTTCTGAACCCGGTGGCCAAGAACTTTAGCCTTGATGATTTGGCCCTCGAGTACTTAGGTATGGTCGTAAAACGCACCGATCCAAACCAGCTAATTGCCGAGGATGCTCCGGATGTGTCTTTGGACGCCTTTTTGACCAGTTTGCTAAGCCCAAAGCTTTTCAAACTTCTTGAAGAGCAAAACCAGTTGCGGGTTTACGCCGAGGTTGAGCTACCGACAGTGCGCTCATTGGCTCAGATGGAACACTTGGGTGTGGCCGTTGATAAGGCCAAGCTCGAGGCTCTATTCGAAAGATTGTCGTTGGAGGTAGCTGAGATTGCCAAGGCCGCCTATGCAATCATCGGTCGTGAGGTAAACCTGGCTTCACCAAAGCAATTGCAGACGATTTTGTTCGATGAGCTGGGCATGACCGGCACCAAGACCGTGAAGACCGGTTTCTCGACCAACGCTGCCGCACTGAACGAACTATTCGAGCAAACTCAGCACCCATTCCTGGAGCGCCTGCTCGAGCACCGCGAAGTCACGAAGATTCGCCAAATCGTGGAGACCATGCTCAAGTCGGTTGCAGCCGATGGTCGAATTCACACCAACTACGTGCAAACCGGAACCTCGACCGGTCGCCTCTCATCAGAGAACCCAAACCTGCAAAACATTCCAATCAAGAGCGAACGAGGCCGTGAGATTCGCGACGCGTTCGTTGTGGGTGAGGGGTTTGAGACCCTATTGACCGCCGACTATTCCCAGATTGAAATGCGAATTATGGCCCACCTGTCTGAGGATGAGGGCATCATCGAAGCCTTTAGAACCGGCGAGGACCTTCACCGATTTGTTGGCGCGCGCATTTTTGGCGTTGCACCTTCAGAGGTAACTTCGGCAATGCGTTCAAAAGTTAAAGCTATGAGCTACGGCTTGGTCTATGGCCTCAGCGAATACGGACTGGCTAAGCAGCTTCGCATTCCAAATGGTGAGGCTAAACAACTTATGGCTGACTATTTTGCCCGATTTGGGGGAGTACGCCGCTATTTGGCAGCTGTGGTTGACGAAGCTAAGACTCAAGGTTTCACTGTCACCACTTTTGGAAGGCGCCGACCATTCGAAGACTTGAACAGCAAATTGTTCCAAGTTCGAGAAAATGCCCGCCGCGCAGCCCTAAACGCACCAATTCAGGGCACAGCCGCTGACATCATGAAGTTGGCTATGAACCAAATTTCCGAAACCCTTGCCGCAGATGGATACCAAAGCCGAATGTTGCTTCAGGTTCACGACGAATTGGTCTTTGAGGTTGCCCCCGGTGAACTTGAGCGCCTCACAAGTATGGTGACCGACAAAATGTCGCACGTGGTTGAACTGTCAGTACCCCTCGAGGTGCAAATCGGTGTTGGTAAGAGCTGGGATCAAGCTGGTCACTAAGGGCTTTCTCCGCTAGGATTGAAGAGTATGTGTTTTGACGCATACCAATCCATTGTTGTAACAGACTCCTCGGAAAAGCCAAGGAAACTCTGCTGCGACCAGAGAAGTGCCCGTTAAGAGTAAAAATAAATATGACCACCAAAACCACCAAGCAGATTGCTGTAAATGACATCGGCTCTGCAGAAGACTTCCTAGCAGCTGTAGAAGCAACTCTGAAGTTCTTCAACGACGGCGACCTAATTACTGGAACCGTTGTAAAGATCGACCGCGACGAAGTTCTACTAGACGTCGGTTACAAGACTGAAGGTGTAATCCCTTCTCGTGAACTTTCAATCCGTCACGACGCAGATCCATCAGAGATCGTTAGCGTTGGCGACGCAGTTGAGGCCCTTGTTCTTCAGAAGGAAGACAAAGAAGGCCGCCTAATCCTTTCAAAGAAGCGTGCACAGTACGAGCGTGCATGGGGCGATGTTGAGAAGATCAAAGAAGCAGACGGCACTGTTAACGGTGTTGTTATCGAGGTTGTTAAGGGTGGTCTGATCGTAGACATCGGTCTTCGTGGCTTCCTTCCTGCATCTCTAATCGAGCTTCGCCGCGTTCGCGACCTAGGCCCATACCTTGGCCAGAAGGTTGAAGCCAAGATTCTTGAGCTAGACAAGAACCGCAACAACGTTGTGCTTTCACGTCGTGCTCTTCTCGAAGAGTCACAGTCTGCTTCACGCAGCACCTTCCTTGCAGACCTTGCTAAGGGCCAGATCCGTACCGGTGTGGTTTCATCGATCGTTAACTTCGGTGCGTTCATTGACCTTGGTGGCGTAGACGGTCTTGTTCACGTTTCAGAGCTTTCATGGAAGCACATCGAGCACGCTTCTGAGGTTGTTGAGATTGGTCAGGAAGTTACCGTAGAGGTTCTAGAGGTTGACCAGGAGCGCGAGCGCGTATCACTATCTCTAAAGGCAACACAGGAAGACCCATGGCAGGTATTCGCTCGTACCCACGCAATCGGACAGTACGCTCCAGGTAAGGTCACCAAGTTGGTTCCTTTCGGTGCATTCGTTCGCGTTGCAGACGGCATCGAGGGCCTAGTCCACATCTCAGAGCTATCTTCAAAGCACATCGAACTAGCCGAGCAGGTTGTTGCTGTGAACCAGGACGTTTTCGTCAAGGTAATCGACATCGACCTAGACCGTCGCCGCATTTCACTATCGCTAAAGCAGGCTAACGAAGAGGTTGACCCAGAGGGCACCGAATTCAACCCAGCTCTATACGGTATGGCTGCAGACTACGACGAGAACGGTACCTACAAGTACCCAGAGGGCTTCGACGCAACCACCAACGAGTGGAAGCCAGGCTTCGAAGAGGCTCGTAGCAAGTGGGAGAAGGAATACGCTGAAGCTCACGCCCGTTGGGAAGAGCACAAGAAGCAGGTTGCCGCCGCCAACGAGGCAGCAGCAAAGCTTCCTGAGGCTCCAGAGGCATCAGCAGCAGCTTCTTCAAGCAGCTACTCAAGCGAGTCAGCAGAGACCGGCACCTTGGCTTCTGACGAGTCACTTGCAGCTCTTCGCGACAAGCTAAAGAGCGCTGAGTAATCACAGCTATAAAAAGGAGGTCGGCCATTTGGTCGGCCTCCTTTTTGTTTAGGCTAGACACATGTATCTAGTTGGGTTAACCGGTGGAATCGCGGCCGGCAAGTCTACGGTTGCCGATTACTGGGCCCGTCACGGCGGCGTTGAAATCGATGCCGACCAACTTGCCCGCGAGGCGGTTGCACCTGGTTCAGCTGGTGCGTTAGCGGTGCTTCAAGAGTTTGGTGAATCGGTATTTGATGCTGAGGGAAACTTAGACCGCAAAGCCCTTGGCACGCTGGTTTTCGAGAATGCCGAAGCGCGAGCCAAACTCGAGAACATAATTCACCCAATAGTGCGTTCAATGGCTCAGCAAAAGTTAGCCGAACAATCACCTGACGCGATTGTCATCTACAACGTGCCTCTACTGGTTGAGGCAGCGGTAGACCTACCGTTTGATTTAGTGGTGACAGTCGAGGCGCCACTCGAAAAGCAGGTTGATCGACTGGTTAAGTTGCGTGGAATGACTAAAGCTGACGCTGAAGCCCGCATAGCCGCTCAAGCAAGCCCGGCCCAGCGCGCTAACGCTGCCGACGTTATTCTCAACTCAAATCAAGACCTTATCCTGCTCCTCAAGGATGCTGAATCGCTTTGGGCTCGAATTCAACGGGAAGCACAAGCTAAGTTTTCTGCTTAGTACTAGAGACATGGAAGCCACCAGATCTTTTGCACCCTTTGAGGTAATCAGCGAGTACACACCTTCTGGTGACCAGCCCACCGCAATCGCTGAACTTGCAGCTCGCATAAACGCTGGCGAAAAAGATGTTGTGCTACTTGGTGCCACGGGTACCGGTAAGTCTGCCACCACAGCCTGGCTTATCGAGGCGGTTCAGCGGCCAACATTGGTCCTTGCGCACAACAAAACTCTTGCGGCTCAGTTGGTGAATGAGTTCAGATCACTGCTGCCGAACAACGCCGTTGAGTACTTCGTAAGTTACTACGACTATTACCAACCTGAGGCATACGTAGCCCAGACCGACACCTTCATTGAAAAGGACTCTTCAATCAATGAAGAGGTGGAGCGCTTGAGATATTCGGCGACCACCAGCCTGCTCAGCCGCCGCGATGTGGTGGTGGTCAGCACTGTTTCTTGCATTTACGGTCTCGGCGCTCCCGAGGAGTACCTAAATTCGCGCGTCTCCCTGCAGGTAGGAATGCAGATTGACCGCGATGACCTCATTCGCCGTTTTGTCGGCATGCAGTACGCACGCAATGACATCGACTTCTCGCGCGGTAACTTCCGTGTCAAAGGCGACACCATTGAAATCATCCCGGTCAACGAAGAAATGGCCATTCGGATTGAGTTCTTCGGCGATGAGATTGAGGCCCTTTATTCACTATTCCCACTAACCGGTGAGATAGCGCGCACTGAATCAGCCGTCTCAATATTCCCGGCGTCACTGTACATGGCCGGCCCAGATCGAATGGGTAAAGCTATTGAGGGCATTGAAGAAGAACTGGTCTGGCGCGTGAAGGAGTTGGAATCGCAGGGAAAACTTCTTGAGGCACAGCGCCTAAAGATGCGCACCACTTTTGATCTAGAAATGATTAACGAACTGGGTTTCTGTTCGGGTATCGAAAATTATTCGAGACACATCGACGGGCGCGAGCCTGGATCGGCACCAAGTTGCCTGCTGGACTATTTCCCAGAGGATTTTTTGACCGTTATTGACGAATCTCACGTAACCGTGCCGCAGATCGGTGCCATGTATGAAGGTGACTCAAGCCGTAAGCGTAATTTGGTTGAGTACGGTTTCCGACTTCCATCGGCCTTGGATAACCGCCCACTGAAATTTAGCGAGTTCCAAGAACGGGTCGGGCAGACCGTTTACCTTTCGGCAACCCCTGGTAAGTACGAGATGAACCTCGGCGCCGGAGTTGTCGAGCAAATTATTCGCCCAACCGGTTTGGTTGACCCAGAGATTGTCATCAAACCTAGCAAGGGCCAGATTGATGACTTGCTCGAAGAAATCAGAGTTCGCGCCAGCCGTGATGAGCGTGTTTTGGTAACCACACTCACCAAGAAAATGGCCGAAGAGCTGACCGACTTTTTGACCGAGGCAGGCGTTCGAGTGAGATACCTTCATTCAGACGTAGACACGCTTCGCCGCGTGGAATTATTGCGCGAGCTGCGCAGCGGTGTATTTGATGTGTTGATTGGCATTAATCTTTTGCGCGAAGGTTTGGATCTGCCAGAGGTTTCGTTGGTGAGCATTCTTGATGCAGACAAAGAGGGCTTCTTGCGCTCAACCACATCGCTTATTCAGACCATTGGCCGTGCTGCTCGAAACATCAATGGTCAAGTTCACATGTATGCCGATAACCTGACCGATTCAATGTCGCGGGCGATTGAGGAAACTAACCGCCGAAGAGCCAAGCAGGTTGCCTACAACAAAGCGCACGGTATTGATCCGCAGCCATTGCGCAAAAAGATTGCAGACATCACCGATCAGATTTTGCGCGAAGAGCAAGACACTGCAGAGCTGCTTGAGCAGGCCGGCAAGAAGAAAACGCGCGATGGAAAATCGGTTATTCCGGTTAAGGCTCGAAAGGGCATTGCATCAATGGCGCAAGAAGAGATTTTGGCGGTCATCGTGGATCTTGATGCCCAAATGAAAGAGGCCGCCGTCGAACTCAAATTTGAGCTGGCTGCAAGGCTTCGCGATGAGATTTCCGAACTCAAACACGAGTTGCGACAAATGGAAAAGGCCGGTCACGTCTAAACGCGGCCGCAGAATGCAAGGTTAAACTTCAAAGATGCCAATTACGCCAATTCACCACGAGAACAAGCTCATCATCAAGGGCGCCCGGGTTCACAACCTCAAGAATGTGAATCTTGAGGTACCTCGTGACTCGATGGTGGTCTTCACCGGGCTGAGTGGATCTGGAAAATCTTCATTGGCATTCGACACAATTTTTGCTGAGGGCCAACGCCGCTATGTGGAGTCTCTTTCGGCTTATGCACGACAGTTTCTCGGGCAGGTAGACCGCCCCGATGTTGATTTCATTGAGGGCCTAAGTCCCGCCGTATCGATTGACCAAAAGTCAACCAACCGAAACCCGCGTTCCACGGTGGGTACGATTACCGAAATTCACGATTACCTGCGATTGCTCTGGGCTCGAGTGGGTGTGCCTTACTGCGCCGAATGTGGCGAGAGGATCGTTAAACAGACACCCCAGCAGATTGTCGATCAAATTCTTGAACTGCCAGAGGGAACTCGTTTTCAGATTCTGGCCCAGGTGGTTGACCAAAAAAAGGGTGAGTTTGTTGACCTGTTCAAAGAACTCAACGCTCAGGGCTATGCCAGAGCGGTGGTCGACGGTGAGGTCATACAGCTTGCCGATGCCAAGCCTCTGAAAAAAACCTTCAAACATGACATCTCAGTGGTAATTGACCGATTGGTTGCCAAGCAGGAGATCATTGGTCGTTTGGCCGATTCTGTTGAGACTGGTCTCAAATTGGCAAATGGCCGAATATTGATTGACCTAGTTGATGAGCCTGCAGGTCCTGCCAAGACTCGGGTATTCAGCGAACGAATGTCTTGCCCCAACGAGCACGCTCTCAGCCTGACCGAGATTGAGCCACGCACCTTTTCGTTTAACGCACCCTTTGGAGCGTGCCCACAGTGCTCCGGCCTTGGCGTGAAGCAGGCCGTCGATGCCGAACTCGTGATTGGCGATACCGATGCCAGCATCAATGGGGGAGTTATCCTCCCTTGGTCAACGCAGGGCAAGGGCCTCTTTCACTACTTTTCCAGAATGCTCGAGGGCTTGGCCGACGACTTAGATTTCTCTCTGGATACCCCGTGGAATCAACTGCCAGATGAGGTTCAACAGGCCGTTCTGCACGGAAACAATTTTGACGTACAGGTTAAATGGAAAAACAAATACGGCCGTGAGCTGCGCTACACGACGGGCTTCGAAGGCGTACTCAGCTACATTGAACGCAAGTAC
>JACCDX011831454.1_pt1 | contig 17562 bp, 13 predicted proteins | sample 7449681 | NCBI WGS metagenome assembly JACCDX01 (sample SAMN15323450, study PRJNA562643) | freshwater metagenome | isolation source: river surface water | place: USA:Blue River Watershed | collected 2017-08-18
CATGAGGGCCACGGCAGAGGTCTTCAAAGCCGCCCTCGCGGTACAGGCTGACCTCTTCGTTGCTGGGGATGCTGGCGATGATCTCGGCTTTGTAGTGTTCGCCCAGCCCTTTGAAATACTGCACCGCCTCGTCACGTGGCAATACGCGCCGGGTGACTGCTTCGTCCTTGCTGGCCAACTCGGTCATGCGCTTTTCGATCTTTTCCAAATCTTCGGGGGTGAAAGGACGCGAGTAAGAAAAATCGTAATAAAACCCGTGTTCAATCACTGGCCCGATGGTCACTTGTGCCTCGGGGAACAATTCTTTGACCGCATAAGCCAGCAAGTGGGCGGTAGAGTGGCGAATCAGATCCAGCCCGTCGGCATCCTTGGCGGTCACGATGGACAACAGGGCGTCGGTGGAAATGGTGTGGTGGGTATCGACCAACTGGCCGTTGACTTTGCCAGCCAAAGCGGCCTTGGCCAAACCGGCGCCGATGCTGGCAGCCACCTCGGCCACGCTGACCGGGCCAGGAAATTGTCGTTGAGAACCGTCGGGGAGGGTGATATTGACCATAACTTTCCATTTTCGCACACTGATCTGGCACCGAGTCTTGTACGCGCCCCTCAAGTTTGTTTGGATGGGTTTACCCGACAGGATTCGCCCCATTTCCACGGATGCTCCCTTGAGACAGAAAATGTCGGATAGACAGTTTCAAGACAGGAAAAAGTGAGCTGAGGCGATTAAGATAACGATGTTTCATTTCACACTATGAGAGACTGTTGCATGGCTGCTGATCAATTCAAAATCATCTACACCCTGACCGATGAAGCCCCTGCGCTGGCCACCGCCGCGTTTTTGCCCGTGATTCAGAAGTTTGCCGAGCCCGCCGGCATCACCGTGGAGTCGAGCGATATTTCAGTGGCCGCTCGCATTTTGGGTGAATTTCCCGAATGTTTGACGCCCGAGCAACGCGTGCCCAACAACCTCAATGAGTTGGGTAAATTGACGCTCAAACCGGAAGCCAACATCATCAAGCTGCCCAACATCAGCGCCACAGTGGCTCAGTTGACTGCCGCCATCAAAGAGCTGCAGGGCAAGGGCTACAAGATCCCGGACTACCCTGAGAACCCGCAAACGGAGGAAGAGAAGTCGATCCGTGCCCGCTACTCTCGCTGCACTGGCTCGGCCGTGAACCCGGTCTTGCGCGAAGGCAACTCTGACCGCCGCGCACCGCGTGCCGTGAAGGAATACGCCCGCAAGAACCCGCACAGCATGGGTGAATGGAGTCAGGCCTCGCGCACCCATGTGTCCCACATGCACGCCGGCGATTTTTACCACGGCGAGAAGTCCATGACGGTCGAAAAGGCGCGCGACGTCAAGATGGAACTGATCACCAAGAGCGGCAAAACCATCGTGCTCAAGCCCAAAGTCTCTTTGTTGGCCGGTGAGGTCATCGATAGCATGTTCATGTCGAAGAAAGCCCTTTTGGCCTTCTATGAAAAAGAGATTGAAGACGCTCACAAGACCGGTGTGATGTTCTCTCTTCACGTCAAGGCCACCATGATGAAGGTGTCGCACCCGATCGTGTTCGGTCACTGTGTGCGCATTTTTTACAAGGAAGCGTTTGAGAAACACGCCAAGACGCTGCAAGATCTGGGCGTGAATGTGAACAATGGCATGGTCGATCTGTACAACAAGATCGCCACCTTGCCAGAGTCGCAACGCGAAGAAATCATGCGCGACCTCCATGCCTGCCACGAGAAGCGCCCCGAACTCGCCATGGTCGACTCGGCCAAGGGCATCACCAACTTCCACTCGCCCAACGATGTGATCGTGGACGCTTCGGTGCCTGCCATGATTCGCCAGGGTGGCAAGATGTGGGGGGCTGACGGTCGACTGAAAGAAGTCAAGGCCGTGATTCCCGAGTCCACCTTCGCCCGCATCTATCAGGAGATCATCAACTTCTGCAAGTGGCATGGCAATTTTGATCCGCGGACCATGGGCACCGTGCCCAATGTCGGCTTGATGGCCCAACAAGCCGAAGAGTACGGCTCGCACGACAAGACCTTTGAAATTTCGGAAGATGGCATCGCCAACATCACCGACCTGTCCACGGGCGAAGTGTTGCTGAGCCAAAACGTAGAGACCGGTGACATCTGGCGCATGTGCCAGGTTAAAGACGCCCCGATCCGCGACTGGGTGAAATTGGCCGTGACCCGTGCCCGCAACTCGGGCATGCCCGCTGTGTTCTGGCTCGATCCCTACCGCCCGCACGAAAACGAGTTGATCAAAAAGGTGCAGAAGTACCTCAAAGAGCACGACACCAATGGGCTGGACATCCAGATCATGAGCCAGGTTCGCGCCATGCGCTACACGCTGGAGCGGGTGGTGCGGGGCATGGACACCATTTCGGTGACTGGCAATATTTTGCGCGACTACCTGACCGATTTGTTCCCCATCATGGAACTGGGCACGTCAGCCAAGATGCTGTCGATCGTGCCCCTGATGGCCGGTGGTGGCATGTACGAGACCGGCGCGGGTGGATCCGCCCCCAAGCATGTGCAACAGCTGGTGGAAGAAAACCACTTGCGCTGGGATTCTTTGGGTGAGTTTTTAGCGCTGGCGGTGTCACTGGAAGACCTGGGCATCAAGAACAACAACAGCAAAGCGAAAATTTTGGCCCGCACCCTGGATGCTGCGACGGGTCGTTTGTTGGATAACCGCAAAGGCCCCTCCACCAAAACCGGGGAACTGGATAACCGCGGCAGCCAGTTCTACCTGGCTAAATACTGGGCCCAGGAGTTGGCTGAGCAAAATGACGACGCCGATCTGAAGAAACATTTTGCCCCGCTGGCCAAGTACCTCAGCGATAACGAACAACAGATCGTGAAAGAGTTGACCGAAATACAAGGCAAGCGCGTCGACATCGGCGGTTATTACTACCCCGATCCGGCCAAGGTCAAAAAGGTCATGTTGGCCAGCGCAACCTTCAATAAGGCCCTGGGCATCGCCTGAAAACGGGCGGGCTCTCAGGGGCCTGCACTGTGGCTCACCTGCATCACCCCGCATCGCAAGATGCGGGGTGATTTCACATGAATCGATCGAGTTGCTTGCGCGTCATGCGATCGAGCGATGGCAAATGACGGATGAGGTACTGCACGCCGTGGGCGTCAGAGATGATGAGGGTATTGGCATTGAGCCGGCGAATGTCTTCTTCACCTTTCAGAACCAGTTCGGTCGTGCCGCGATCTGTCTCGACCAGCCAGGTCGAAGGCGTGGCATAACTGCTGACGCTGACCAGGCGCAAGATTTCGGGCATGAACTCGCGTTGTGTGAGAGCCTCGATCAGGGTCTCTTGGACCGGTCCAGGCAGATCTGCCAAACGGTCAATCCAGATCAATTCACGCCCGTCGTGGCTGAGGATCGAAGCTGACTCTCCGGGTGCACTGATGGGAAATGGCCGGACCACAGTCACACGGGCGTGTTCTTGACCGTCTGGGGTGCGCAGCATCCACAAGCCAAAGGGGTCGCGGTAGAGCTCGAATTGATCGGAGATGGAACTCATGCCACGCTCTCCTTCTCGTTGGTATCTTTTTTGACCATGCCCTGCAGCCGGTCGTTTTCTTGCCGTGCCTGGGCTTCGTAAAGACGCCAATAAACGCCCTGACGTTGCATGAGATCGTCGTGCTGCCCCTGTTCCACCAACTGTCCCTGCTCCATGACAACCAACCGGTCAGCTCGCTGCAGAGTGGAAAGTCGGTGTGCAATGGCGATGGTGGGGCGCCCTTGCACCAGATTGTCCAGTGCGCGTTGGATTTCTTGTTCGGTTTCGGTGTCCACGGCGGAGGTGGCTTCGTCGAGGATGAGGATGCGCGGGTTGATCAGCAAGGCACGGGCAATTGAAATCCGCTGGCGTTCGCCGCCCGACAAACCCTGACCTCGCTCCCCGACCAAGGAGTCGTAACCCTGGGGCAAACGCAAAATGAAGTCATGCGCATGGGCAGCTCGGGCAGCAGCCACAATTTCTTCGCGAGTGGCCTCGGGCTTACCGTATGCGATGTTGTCGGCGATGGTGCCAAAGAACAAAAAGGGCTCTTGCAACACCAAGCCAATGTGACGGCGATAGTCAGTCAGTGACAGATTGCGGATGTCCACGCCGTCGATGCGCACACTGCCTTCGGCCGGATCGTAAAAGCGACAGATCAGATTGATGAGCGTGCTTTTGCCCGAACCGCTTTGGCCCACCAGTCCGATCATTTCGCCGGGTCGGATGGACAATGAAAAATCGCGCAACACCGAGCGGTTGCCATAACGAAAACCGACGCCCTCGATATCGATGCGCCCTACAACCTGCGGCAGTTGGACCGGTTGGATCGGCTCGGGCACGCTGGAGACATGGTCCAGGATTTCGAAGATGCGTTTGACCCCTGCAGCCGCCTTTTGGGTGTGCGAAACGATCCGGCTCATGGAGTCGAGCCGGGTGTAGAAGCGCCCGATGTAGGCCAGAAAGGCGGTCAGCACGCCTACGGTGACTTGTCCTTTGGCGACCTGCCAGATGCCGAATGCCCAAACCACCAGCAGGCCGATTTCGGTCATGAGGGTGATGGTGGGGGTGAACAGACCCCATAAAAAGTTGACCCGGTCGTTGACCGCCAGGTTGTGCCGGTTGGCCTCGCGAAAGCGGTTGGCCTCGCGCTTTTCCTGGGCAAAGGCCTTGACGACCCGGATGCCCGGAATGGTGTCTGACAAGACATTGGTGAGTTCCGCCCAGACACGATCGATCTTCTCAAAGCCCAGGCGCAATCGATCCCGCACGAGGTGGATCAACCAGGCAATGAAGGGCAGCGGTAACAAAGTGGCCAAAGCCAGACCCGGATCGATGGTGAACAAGATCAGGGCCGTGAGCGTGATCATGATCACATCGGTGATGAAATCCACCAGATGCAAGGACAAGAACAAGCAAAGTCGATCGGTCTCGGCGCCAATCCGGGCCATTAAGTCGCCTGTGCGCCGGCCGCCAAAATACTCCAGGGACAGTCGCATCAAGTGCTCGTAGGTGGTGGTGCGCAAATCAGCGCCAATCCGCTCGGACACCAAAGCCAGCACATAGGTCTTGTACCAGCCCAGCCCCCAGGCCAGCAATGCCGCCAACAGCAATCCACCCAGGTACAAAGAAACCAAGCCAGGGTCAATCGGCTGACCATTTTGAAACGGAATCAAAACTCGATCCATGAGGGGCATGGTCATGTAGGGCGGGACCAGCGTGAATGCGGTGGAAGCCAAGGTCAGGCCCAAGCCCAGCATGAGTTGATTGCGGTACGGATGTGTGAACCGCCAAAGTCGCAACAACCCCCAGGTTCGGACTGGCGCAAGCTCGTTATCTGGACTGGATTCAAGGACCGGCAAGATGGGAGTGACCTCGCCCGAGCAACGTTGATTGAGGATGTCTTGCAGCATCATTGCCTGCGGGTTGTGCCGCAAGGTAAAGCGCCAGATCGCCAATCGGCGTTGACCATTGACCAATTCAAGACTGCCCACGCCTGCATGATCGGCATGCCGCAGCGCCAAGTCAGGGTCAAACAGCCAACTCTGATGCTGTATACCCCCCCCGGCACCCTTGTGCAAGGCGAGCAAGCGGCGGTCTGTCACAATGATGATTTCCTGAGTGAAGCGCAAATGCACATCGAGGTCAACCTGCAGACAGGCCAATGCGTTTTCAGACTCAAGCCCCAACGTTTGCAATGCAGGGTGCCAAAAGGAAGGCACCAAGGCCGCAAACGAGGGTGAAAGATAAGATGATTTCATTCAAAGTGTCCTGACCGTGCCCGACAACTGCCTGACCAGTCTGCCAACGAGCCACCCAAAAAGCATGGGCACCCATGGCTTAACGCTTGAAATTGTATCTGCGGGGACAAAAGGTCCCTTTTTTTGAATCTTTTTGTACAAGAGTTGCTTCATGCCATTTCCACCGATCCAATTCCGACGCATGCGCCATGTTCGAGGTCCCAATTTATGGACTTGGGTGCCCGTTCATGAGGTCTGGGTGGATTTGGGCATCTTGGAAGACCACCCCTCGGACACCATTGCGGGCTATTACGAGCGTTTGGTCGAATGGCTGCCCGGCTTGATCGAGCATCGTTGCAGCGTGGGCGAGCGTGGCGGTTTCTTGCAACGCTTGCAGCGCGGCACCTGGGCCGGGCACGTCATGGAACACGTCAGCCTTGAGTTGCAAACTTTGGCCGGCATCGACGATCGTTATTTTGGCTTTGGTCGGGCCCGAGAAACCAGCGAGCGTGGCGTCTACAAGGTGGTGATCAGCACCCCGGATGAGGTGATCGGTCGCACCACTCTGACGGCGGCGCGTGATCTGGTGATGGCTGCCATGAATGGAGAAAAATTTGATGTGCGAGCGGTGGTCGATGAATTGATCGACCTGGTCGACGATCGCTGCCTGGGTCCTTCAACCGCCTGCATCGTCGATGCGGCCAAAGAACGCCTGATTCCCAACATCCGACTGACCGACGGCAACTTGGTACAGCTCGGGTATGGATCGCGCCAGCGCCGGATCTGGACCGCCGAAAGCGATCGCACCAGCGCCATTTCCGAGGGCATCTCCAGCGACAAAGACCTGACCAAAAGCCTGCTGAGCAGTTGCGGGATTCCGATCCCCGAAGGTGAGGTGGTCAACAGCCCTGAACATGCCTGGGAAGTGGCGCAGGACATCGGCTTGCCGGTGGTGGTCAAACCACTCGATGCCAATCACGGCCGGGGGGTATCGCTGAATCTGCGCCAACAAGATGAGGTTGAAGCCGCTTTTCATGTGGCACTGTCCAAAGGCACTCAGGTGATCGTCGAGCGCTACATCGAGGGCGAAGAGCATCGCTTGCTGGTTGTCGGCGATCGGGTAGTGGCTGCCTCGAAAGGGGAATTAGCCACCATCACCGGTGATGGTCGCTCAACGGTGCTCGAACTCATTGAATCGCAAATCAACAGCGATCCCCGCCGCGGCATCGAGCAAGACTATCCCTTGGACAAAATCAGGCTTGAGCGGCAACCGCATGCCGTGCTCGAGTTACAACGGCAAGGTTTGAATGCCGACAGTGTGGTTGAAAAAGACCGCGTGGTGATTGTGCAACGCAACGGCAACATGAATCACGATGTCACGCCCCTGGTCCACCCCGAGGTAGCAGCCATGGCGACCTTGTCGGCCCGTGTGGTGGGTCTGGACATCGCAGGCATCGACATGGTGGTGAAAGACATCTCGAAACCAATGCACACACAGGGTGGCGCCATCGTTGAAGTCAACGCCGGACCAGGTTTATTGATGCACCTCAAGCCCGCCACCGGCGAACCCAGGCCCGTGGGCAAGGCCATTGTCGAACATCTGTTTGGTAGTCACGACGATGGGCGCATTCCGGTCGTTGGCGTGACCGGCAGTCAGCAAACCAGCTTGCTGGCGCGGCTGGTGGGGTGGTTGTTGCACCTGAGCGGGAAGCGAACCGGTGTAGCCTGCCGCGAAGGCCTGTACATGGATCAGCGCCTGGTCGACCGATCGGACTCGCGCAGCTTTGAGCAAGGCGAACGGCTGCTCATTAATCGGGCACTTGATGCTGCGGTGCTCGAAACCGGCGCCCGCAACATTGTGGAGGACGGTTATCCCTATGACCTGTGTCAAGTGGGTGTCGTGACCGATTTACCCACCGATGACCTGTCTGATCACGACATGACCACCGCAGAACAAATGCGCACTGTCATCCGCACCCAAATGGATGTGGTCTTGCAAAACGGCGTAGGGGTGCTCAATGCCGACGATGAAACCGTGGCCGGACTGGCCGAGTTGTGCAATGGCGAAGTGCTCTTTTTCGGGCACTCGCCCGAAGGCAGCATCATCGCGGCTCAACTGCAAAGCGGCAAAAGAGCAGTCTTTTTGCGCGACCAACATGTGGTCCTGGCGCGCGGCAACCAAGAAAACCCCTTGTTCCACATCGACTTGGCACCGATTGCGCAACTGCTTCGCGAGGGCATGACCATCTCGACCTTGCTGGCGGCCGTGGCCAGCGCCTGGGCTCTTGACATTGCGCCCCTGCTCATCCGCGCCGGGCTGAAAAACTTTGGTCAAAAAACCCAGAAATCCCCCAATCCATCATCCAACACCACTTTGGCCTGACACCATGGAAGTTTCTCGCATCCGCGCCTTGCGCGGCCCCAATTTGTGGACCCGTCACACCGCCATCGAGGCTTTGGTGCAATGTACCCCTGAGCACACCGACATCAGCCGCCTGGTCGATTTCGAAGCCAGGTTGCGCAATCTCTTCCCTGGCATGGGACCGCTCATGCCCACCGAGCACAAAGCCAAAGTCAGCATGGCCCACGCCCTGGAATCAGCCACTTTGCATTTGCAGACTGCGGCCGGATGCCCTGTGACCTTCAGTCGCACCACTCCCACCCCAGATGCAGGTCTTTATCAGGTGGTGGTGGAGTACACCGAAGAACCGGTGGGTCGCTTGGCGCTGGATTTGGCCCAGCAACTGATGCAAGCGGCTCTCCAGGACGGTGCATTCGATTTAGAGGCTGCACTGGGTCAATTGCGCAGCCTGGATGAAGACATCCGGTTGGGCCCCTCGACAGGCTCGATCGTCGACGCCGCCGTGGCGCGCGGCATCCCGTTCCGGCGCCTGACGGAAGGCAGCTTGGTTCAATTTGGCTGGGGCTCTAAGCAAAGGCGAATCCAGGCGGCAGAAATCGATCGCACCAGCGCCATCGCTGAATCGATTGCACAAGACAAAGAATTGACCAAAAAATTGTTGGATGCCGCTGGCGTCCCCGTGCCCAAAGGTCGTCCTGTCCAAGACGCTGACGATGCCTGGGTTGCTGCCCAGGAAGTGGGGCTGCCCGTGGTGATCAAGCCACGCGATGGCAACCAAGGCAAAGGGGTCACGGTCAACATCAGCACCCGAGAAGAAGTGGTTGCAGCCTATCAGGTGGCCGAAGAATACGGTGGTGATGTGCTGGTTGAACGGTTTTTGCCGGGCAGCGATTACCGCTTGCTGGTGGTCGGCGACCGACTGGTTGCCGCCGCACGGCGCGAACCGCCGCTGGTGATTGGCGACGGCAAACACACCGTGCGCCAACTGGTGGACAAAGTCAATGCCGACCCGCGCCGAGGCGATGGTCATGCCACTTCGTTGACCAAAATTCGTTTTGACGAGGTGGCTCTTGCGCGCCTGAAGGAACAAGGGCTGGAAGCCGAGAGCGTGCCGCCAAAAGGCATGCGAGTCATCTTGCGTAACAACGCCAACCTGTCGACCGGTGGCACGGCAACCGATGTGACTGACGATGTGCATCCCGAAGTCGCTGCCCGGGTGGTGTCGGCAGCTCGCATGATTGGCCTGGACATCGCTGGAGTCGATGTGGTGTGTGAATCGGTGCTCAAGCCCCTGGAAGAGCAAAGCGGCGGCATCGTGGAAGTCAATGCTGCCCCAGGCTTGCGCATGCATCTGAATCCTTCTTTTGGGAAAGGCCGAGATGTTGGCGAAGCCATCATCGAGATGGTATTCCCCCGGGGTGACGATGGCCGCATTCCCGTCATTGCCATCACCGGCACGAATGGCAAAACCACCACGGTCCGACTGACCTCTCACCTGTTGCGCACCAGCGGTCTGCGGGTGGGGATGACCAACACTGACGGGGTGTACGTGAATGGGCGCCAGGTCGACAGCGGTGACTGCAGCGGTCCGCGCAGCGCCCGCAATGTCCTGATGCATCCTGATGTCGACGCCGCCGTGCTCGAAACTGCACGTGGGGGCATGCTGCGTGAGGGACTGGCTTTTGATCGCTGTTCAGTGGCGGTGGTCACCAACATCGGCATGGGTGATCACCTGGGTCTGAATTACATCACCACGGTAGAAGATCTGGCGGTGCTCAAGCGCGTGATCGTGCAGAACGTAGCGAGTTCCGGCATGGCCGTGCTCAATGCCGCCGACCCCATGGTGGCGGCGATGTCCACCAGTTGTCCGGGCCAAGTCACTTTTTTTGCCCTGGACTCGCATCACCCCATCATTGCCACACACCGTGCTCAAGGCAAGCGGGTGTTGTTCCTCGAAGACGACCAAATCGTTGCGATGCAAGGTCCCCTGCAAGTGCGGATCCCCCTGTCCGACGTCCCGCTGACGCGCAGCGGTGCCATCACGTTTCAGATTGAAAACGCCATGGCCTCGATCGGGGCGGCTTGGGCGGTCGGTCTGACTTGGGACACGATCCGCAAAGGGTTGGCCAGTTTCATCAGCGATGCCCAGGCGGTGCCAGGCCGATTCAATGTCTTTGACTACAAGGGTGCCACAGTGATAGCCGACTACGGCCACAATCCCGATGCCATCAAGGCCCTGGTGCAAGCCGTCAGCAACCTGCCGGCACAGCGCCGAAGCGTGGTCATCAGCGGCGCTGGCGACCGCCGGGACGAGGACATCCGGGAGCAAACTCGCATCATTGGCGATGTGTTCGATGAGGTGGTGTTGTACCAAGACGCCTGTCAACGCGGGCGCGTCGACGGCGAGGTCCTGGCCTTGCTGCGCCAAGGACTGGAAGGCGCACGGCGCACCGAACAGGTCGAGGAAATCCATGGTGAGTTCAAAGCCATCGATCAGGCCATGGACCGTTTGCGCTCAGGCGACTTGTGCCTGATCCTGATCGATCAGGTGGAAGAAGCCTTGGCGCACATCATGCACAAAGTCAATCGCAACCAATGATGGATGTCGAGGCCACGGGCTGAGCAACAACCCCATGGCCAGTCCGGCACAAATCCAGCGCCAAATGGCCGAGCCTGGCAGTACCGCTCGCACGGCCGTTGCGGTGGCGGGAATCAGCGTCCAAAAGGGTGGCCGCGGTATCTCAATCAACGCCAATGGTGTTTGTGCTGCCCACTCCAATGCCCACAACAGCCATCCCGAGGACCAGCCTGCCAGCACCCACAAAGGGGAGCAGACCATGCCCAGCAGCGACAAAGGCGTGACCACCAGAGTGACCCAGGGAATGGCCCACAGATTGACCCACAGGCCCGCCAGCGACACCCCTTCAAAAAACCACAAGGTCAGTGGCATGAGCGCCAGGGTGATGCGCCACTGCATGTCGACGGTCTCAGTCCACCAACGGCGCCAGGCGCTGGCCTGAGTCTGGGGCGTCGGAAAAGCGAATAAAACACCCACTGCCACATAACTGAGCCAAAAGCCAGGCTGGGTGTAGGCCAACGGGTCCAATATCCCCACTCACGCTATCAATCCCAGCCAGGTGGCGTGCGCAGGCCATCGCAAGCCCAGCACGGTCCAACATTGGGTGGCCATCAACATCCAAACCGTGCGCTGTGCCGGCAAACCCCAACCCGAAAACAAAGCGTAGACGCCTGCTGACACCAAAGCCACCCATTGGGCCAGCACGGGCGCAGGCAACCACAAAGTTGCCGGTCGTGACCGCCATGACATCCGTCGCCAGGTGGCATCTACCCAGGCCGCCAACCAAAGGGCCAGCAAAGTCACATGCATGCCAGAGATGCTGACCAAATGCGCCACCCCCGTGCGTCGAAAAATCTCCCAGTCCCCGGTCTCAATGGCACTTTGATCACCCATGCTCAAGGCGGCCACCAACCCGGCCAGGCGAGGGACTTGCACCGTCTCGAAAATGCGATCCCGAACGCCTTGCCGCCAGCCTTGTAAGGTCGCGCTGTCCCGACCCAGTCTGTGAACCGGTTTTGACGGCTCCACGTTGACTGTGGCCATGCCTTGCAGATTTTGTTGTTGCATCCAGCGCCTCGTGTCAAAAGCACCGGTTGGCGCTGGCGCAGTTTGGCGCCAACGCAGTGGCAAGACCAACCGGTCGCCGGGGTGGATGGACCATGCTTGTTGCGCCTCGGGCGCCATCGGCCAGGACACCCAAACCCGCACGGGCTCGGTCAGTGATGGCCCTGGTTCACCCGATGTCTGCCAACGCCCCTCCACCTGAAGCACGAATCGAAGACTTCGGGGACCACGTCGGGTCAGGCTGACCACGTGTCCCCACACTGTCACTGAGTCCGATCCCGGCGGTTCAGGGTGCAACATCAAGGGCAGCCGGGGGACAGGCACTGGCTTGAGCACCTGTACGCAGGCATAGGCCAAACACAACCCCACCACCCCCCCAAAGACAGTGCGCCTGATCAGCATGGATCTTCCTGAAAAAAAGGAAAATCCAATTCCAACTAAACTTGAGCTGAACCGTGTGGGTTTAACCCCCCTGATTTCAACTCATTTCCAGGACAAACCATGAGCGTTGCCAACCGACTCCAAACCTTGGGTATCACCCTCCCCCCCGTCTCCACCCCGGCCGCAGCCTATGTGCCGTTCGCGCAAACCGGCAAACAGGTGTTCCTCAGCGGGCACATCGCCAAAAAAGACGGCGTGGCCTGGGTCGGTCAGTTGGGTCGCAACATGAACACCGCCGAGGGCAAGCAAGCTGCCCGGGCGATTGCCATCGACCTGATGGGGACCCTGCAGGCTGCCTGCCAGGCAGCGGGCACCACACTCGATGGCGTGGCTCGCATCGTCAAAGTCGTCAGTCTGGTCAACAGCACCCCCGACTTCACCGAGCACCACCTGGTGACCAATGGATGCAGCGAGTTGCTGTCCGAAGTGTTTGGCGCCGCAGGTGCACATGCCCGCAGCGCCTTCGGCGTGGCTCAACTGCCCATGGGGGCGTGTGTCGAGATTGAAATGTTGGTCGAGTTGAAATGAACCCCTGATCAATCCACCTTCACACCGGTTTCCTGAATGATCTGCGCCCAACGGGGTAGCTCGACCTTCAGGAAGGCATTGAACTGATCGACGCTGCCAGGCGTCGACTCACCGCCCATGGTGGCGATGCGGGCTTTGACTTCTGGCGTCTCCAGCACACGATTGACCTCGCGGTTGAGTTTTTGGGTGATGGCGGGGGGCAGGCCCGCAGGACCAAAAAGGGCAAACCACAGGCTGAGTTGGAATTCCGGCAAACCCGCTTCGGCGGTGGTCGGAATTTCGGCAGCGCTGTCAAAGCGACGGGGCGATGCCAAAGCCAACCCCCGCAGCCGACCGGCCTTGACCTGCGGGTGTGAAGTTGAAATGCTGTCGCAAATGAATTGGGTTTCTCCACCGACGAGGCCTTGCACGGCGGGTGCCGCCCCCTTGTAGGGCACATGGGTCATGCGCACCCCAGTCAGACGCATGAACAGCTCGGTGCATAAGTGACCGCCACTGCCCGAACCGGGGGATGCAAAGTTAAGGGCGCCGGGCTTTTGTTTGGCCAAGGCAATGAACTCTTGCAAGTTTTGTGCGGGAACCTGAGGGTGGGTGACAAAGTAAAACGGCAATGTGGCCATGTTGGCCACTGCCGTGAAATCTTTCATGGGGTCGATCTGGCTGGTTCGCAATAGATAAGGGCTGATGTGGCTGGAGGTCGAAGCCACCAACAAGGTGTAACCGTCTGGTGGTGACTTGGATACAGCACCAGAGGCAATGGTGCCGGTGCCACCGGGTCGGTTTTCGACCACAAAGGGCTGACCCAGGTTTTCGGTCAGTTTTTGGGCCACCAGTCGAGCCAGCACATCGGTGGGCCCGCCAGGCGGAAACGGGATCAACAACTTGACGGGCTTGTTCGGGTAATCCTGAGCCACGGCCAGCAGGCTCGAACAAGCCACCGCACACCCCACCAAAACACGCGTTAACCAGTGCTTCATGTGATCACTCCTTGAAAAAAATCTCAGCCATTTTTTAAGCCACTTGTCCGCCCAGAACGCGGGCAAACCAATCAGCCATGTAATCGGCTGCCAGGCTGCCGTTGTCAGCTTGGCAATGCTCGGCCCCGCCCTCGTCGATGGTGAAGACACGCAATTCACGCTGCGGGCTGTTGACAGCGGCCTGATAAACCGCTTGCGCGTCAGCCAACGGCACTTGCCGATCGTTTTCGCCATGTACCACCAGGAAGGGACAAGTGATCTTCTCGGCCACCTTCTCCAGATTGAAATGCTGAATTTCTTGCAATGACTCGTCGATGGTGGCTTTGCCAAATACAAAATTCAGGTGCTCGGCAAAATGGGACACCGAACGCTGGGTGGTGGCGTTGGGCGATAACCGCGCCAAAACAGTGCGGTGCCAATTCCATTGGGCACCAAAGGCAATGCAACACTTGAGCCGCTTTTCAAAGGCTGCGGCGCGCGGGGCGTAATAACCGCCCAGCGACAGCGCCATGATGCCGACACGCTGGGCATCCACATCTGCACGCTGCTCCAACCAGTCCATGCTGGCTGTGGCCGCTTTCTCAATTTGATGAGTGCCGTGCATGCCACGCAAACGCAGGGCCTCACCCACCCCCGGATGATCCACGATCAGCATGGCCACCCCTCGCCGACGGGCTTCGGTGGCCATTCCGCTGAGGTAGATGGTTTCTTTGTTCACATCAAGGCCATCGAAGTGAATCATGCAAGGCGAACGACCGGGCAAGCCCGAGGGCACGAACAAGGCCGGCATGGTTTTGCCCTCGTATGGAATTTCAACCCACTCGATCGGCTCGCGGCGCCAGGTGGCCCCCTTTTGAAAGCACTCCAGCATGGTCTTGTAGAGCATGGTCTTGCGCGGGTCTTTGGGGTGCGTTTGACGCTCGGCCGCAAAGTAATAATTGGCGGCTCGCATCAGTTTGCGACCAGCGCTTTGCAAGTGACCGGCTTGCTCGTCTCGACGGGCTTGCTCGTGCACATGTCCAGCCAGTCGCATGAATGCCTGCACCCACTCTTCCTGAGCCGGGTCATCGTTGCGCAAACCCGCGTCGACTATGCTGCGTGCAACGGTGTCGATCTCTCCGATCAAACCGCCAGCGCCCAATGTGAGGTTGGTGGCTAAATTCCAGACGTAATTACCGCGAAAATACTCAAACATGCGAATGACTCCAGGTTGATGTTGATCATTTGAACGACAGTATGAAAATGCATCTTTCCTTTTGTCAACCTGGTTCGGTCATGTGGGCATCAATTGCGGGTTAACCATCATCTTTAGTTGAAATCTTGTCCAAGACGACCAGCTTGCGGTCATATCGGGTATCCGCTTGACCTGTGTCCACTCAGCGCACAGCCACACCCATCACCTTTCCTATCCATGAGAAAATTGGTCATCGTTGATTTCGTGGGGTTGTGTCGAACTGCACACTGACCCCATTTCATCCCAACCAACATCCTTTTGACCCAGGCCCAGGCCATGGGCGCTTTTTTTCTTGAGCCAGTCTGCATATCGCCATGGAATCTCTTTTCGTCTCAACCGGCGTTGTCGCTCTCGCTGAAATCGGCGATAAAACCCAGCTGCTGGCTTTCATTTTGGCTGCCCGCTTCAAAAAACCCCTTCCGATTGTCATGGGCATCCTGGTAGCCACCGTGATCAATCACGGTCTGGCGGGCGCTCTGGGATCCTGGATCACGTCGACCCTCAGCCCTGAAGTACTGCGCTGGGTGCTGGGTGCATCGTTCATCGGCATGGCCATCTGGACCATGATCCCCGACAAGATCGAGGAAGAAGAAACTCAGGTGGCGCAACGTTTCGGGATCTTTGGCGCCACATTCATCACGTTCTTTTTGGCTGAGATGGGTGACAAAACTCAGATCGCCACGGTCGCCATGGCGGCCCATTACGCCGCACCACTGTTGGTGGTGATCGGCACCACCTTGGGCATGCTGATCGCAGACGTCCCCGCTGTTTTTGCAGGGGACAAACTGGCGCACAAAATACCGATGAAACTGGTGCACTCGATCGCAGCGGCTGTTTTTGCCCTGCTGGGAGTCGCCACTTTGATGGGGGTCGGGTCCGGTCTCGGGTTCTGAGAGGTGGGCCAGACCCAGAAACCTCAGCGCAGCAGGATCAATTGAGGCACCGCATCAGCACCGACCCAAACGATGGCGTCTTGGTCAAAGTGGCGGCCAATCTGTTGGGCAGCATCGAGCGTCAGGCCCAGTGCGAAGTAGCTTCTCTCAGCGGGCCATTCCGTACCTTCCTCGCTGCCGGAGCCCTCGATGGCTTGAAGCCCTTGGTCGTGCAGCATTAACGACAGTTCGGCGTGCCCGCGTTCGTTGGCTTCGTCTGACTGAATAGCGCCACGCGGGTTGTAGGCAGTCAGGAAGGCGCCGCATGCGACGCCGCTGGAAGTGAACAAGGCCGCCAGGCGCTCAGAGCGCACGCCGATGTTCAGGATGATGTCGTGCTCAGTGTGGCCGAGCCGGTAGTCGGTGGCCAAGTAGGCCCGGACCTTATCGGGGTGAATCTGCGTCGTTTCAGACATAAAAAAACCCTCCAGAGAGTCTGTGGAGGGCCGACGCTTCTCCCGGTTGGTTGCTCCGGCTGGAGCCGCATCCGCTTTCGCGTCCACCTTGCCCGGGGGCAGGTTGGTAAGGTCGTCGGACCTTGTCTTGATGCTGGGCAAAGTGTAACCAACTGGGTTATGCCGTCAAGGGGGGCCTCTCAGACCACTGGTCAGTCAGCCTGAATGGCTTCTGGCGCATGACTTTTCTTTGTGGACCTGATGGTGTTTTGGCACACGCATCGTTCAAGGGTTTACCCCGAATTCAATTCATGAAATTTGGATCGGTATCTCTATTTTTTAATGTAATATAAAGGTAGGAATAAATCATATTAATGTCAAGGAAAAGTTCATGCTTCGTCGATCAGTTTTAAAAAATGCGGGTATTGCCGGAGTTTTGGCTGTTGGTGTGGCGCCTGCGGTGCACGCCCAACCAGCCCTGCGGTGGCGGTTGACTTCCAGCTTTCCGAAATCGCTGGATACACTTTTTGGTGTCAACGATGTCTTTGCCGCCAAAGTGAAGGAAATGACAGGGGGTAAATTTGAAATTTCTACCCATGCCGCCGGTGAAATCGTCCCCGCTTTTGGAACGGTGGACGCTTTGCGCGACGGTTCTGTCGAAATGGCCAACACAGCGCCTTATTACTATTTCGGCAAAGACGAAACCTTTGCCTTGGGATGCGCCATTCCGTTTGGCCTCAATGCACGCCAGATGAATGCTTGGATGTACGAAGGCAATGGCTTGAAATTGATGCGGGATTTTTACCGTCAGTACAACATCCATAACTTCCCGATGGGTAACACAGGTGCCCAAATGGGAGGCTGGTTCCGTAAACCCTTCAATTCGCTGGCCGAGTTCAAGGGCGTCAAGTTCCGCGTCGGTGGCTTTGCAGGTAAAGTTGTGGAGCGAATCGGCGGAGTGCCCCAAAACATTCCCGGTGGCGAAATCTACACCGCGCTCGAAAAGGGCACCGTAGATGCCGCAGAGTGGGTGGGGCCTTATGACGACTTCAAACTTGGGTTTTACAAAGTGGCCAAGCACTACGCCTACCCGGGATGGTGGGAAGGCGGTCCCCAACTGGATTTGCACATCAACACCAAAGCTTGGGATTCTTTGTCCGCCGAATACAAGGCCATTGTGGAGTCTGCAGCCGCTTACGCGCACTTTGGCATTCCCCCAAATCTCTAGACATTTTCATAACGCAGTTTGACGCTGGCGCTCGAACTCATGGGGGCTGAGCTGA
>JACCDX010070464.1_pt1 | contig 17560 bp, 18 predicted proteins | sample 7449681 | NCBI WGS metagenome assembly JACCDX01 (sample SAMN15323450, study PRJNA562643) | freshwater metagenome | isolation source: river surface water | place: USA:Blue River Watershed | collected 2017-08-18
ATTCCTAGAGATTGTTTTGGAAAAACTGATACTAAAAATTATGTACAACATCATGATATTCAAGGAATTGTTCAAATTGTCTCAGACTTATTTAACAGTTATGGATTAAATGTTAAGGAAAAATTAAATATAGATAGTGATGTTAATATAGAAGCTCATTATGCTTATGTAGATAAAAACAGAGGAGATAAACCAATCGGGTCTGGACTGGCGGTTCATGTAGATAATGATGGCGGTATTGTTGGAAAATTACATACATTCATCGTTTATCTTGATATAGATTGCGAAGGAGGACTTTTAGAAATTTTTAATGATCGTGTTGTAATTCCCGATGTAATTGAGGTAATAAAACCAAAAAGCGATAAAGAAGAACATAAAAAAGTAGTAGTATTTGATGGTGGATTACAACACAAACCTACCGAGGTTACAAATGGAAAACGATTAATAGTAACATATCAATTTCGTCAACTAATTACTGGGCGTAGTGGTGGATCTTTCGCGAAACAAAATAAATGTGTAGTTCAATCTGATGAAATCGACGTGGATTATGCATCATCTGCGTAAGTTTTTTATTATAATAATATATATGCGAAAAACCAAACGTTACCAGAAAAAAGGTCACCGAACCAGAAGAAAAACAAAACGTCATACTAGAAGAAGAATGAAGGGAGGAACTGTAAGCCCATTTGGTTCTGATTTTTCAGTTGCGTTTGATACTCTTAAATATGGTGTCAACAAAGCTGTAGGAATTGGAATGGGAACTCCTGTAGAGGTTCCCCCAGGTGTAAAAGGTGGAGACAATCCGCTGCCATACAAACAATTAGGACCTGCTGAGTAGATTCTTTTTAAGATAAATAATAATATTATATAATATTATAAAATGGCTAAGATTCGCATGAATAAACGAACACCTTTCGACCTCCGACATATGTGTACTCCCGCGACTATCTATTTTATTATATCCCTTATTGCCCTTATTATTTTAGGATTATCTAACTTAAATACTCCAGACCAGTTGTGTATTGGTGATTACAGTTGCTATGTAGGAAATAATACAGTTGTGTTCATCTTGAATGCGATTTACATTGTATTCTGGACCTTTATTCTTGATTTAATGTGTAAGAATGGGTACTCCGATTTGTCCTGGCTCATCCTTCTTTTACCATTCATTCTTACCTTTGTGTTTTACGCAATGATTATGATTAAGATGAATTAAAATTATTTTTTATATAGTCAAAGGAATATAAAAAATAATAACTTAACATATAAATGGAAAATATTGATGAATATCATTTCTCCTTCATCGATAAGTATTTCAAGGAGACTACTTTAGTTGACCATCATATTCAATCCTGTAACTATTTTTATGATATAGGTTTACCCAAGGTATTTAAGGACACAAACCCCATTCGATATTATGCCGTAAAACAAAATGAGGATTCTTACAAGTATAGTGCGCGCATCTATATCGGAGGAAAAAACGCAGATAGAATTTACTATGGAAAGCCCGTCATTTTTGACGAGAATAATGTTCATTACATGTATCCCAACGAAGCACGTCTTCGTAATTTAACCTATGGTATTTCCATTCATTATGATGTTGAAATTGAATTAGATGTACTCGAAAATGGAAAGATGGTTACTATTGAGAAAAAGTTGCCGGCGGAAGGTCATTATTTCCTCGGAATGTTCCCCATCATGTTACAATCGAATTTATGTATTTTAAATGGTCTTCCTGCCGAGACAAGACATCACATGGGTGAATGTAAACATGATTATGGAGGGTACTTTATTATCAATGGAAAGGAAAAGGTTCTTATTCCGCAAGAGAATTTTGGGAACAATCTGATTTATATTCGCGAAGTAAAAGACAACAAACATGATTTTTCAGTTGAAATTCGTTCTGTCTCAGAAGATATATCTAAGCCACGTCGTACTCTGGCCATACGAAGAGTAAAGGCTAAATCGTCGATTACAAATGAAAATTTTGTTGTATTCATTCCAGATGTTCGCCAGCCGATACCACTTTTTATATTAATGCGAGCTCTCGGTATAACCTCCGACAAAGAAATTTGTAAGATGATTGTACATAATATCCATGAATATTCTCATTATCTTGAATTACTTCGTCCATCGATTCACGACGCGGGTTGTATTTTTAACCAGAAAAATGCTTTGGAATATATTGGGTCCTGTACTAAAAACCAAACGATTCAATCTGCGTATCGTTGTCTCGCCTATCAATTACTTCCTCATGTTGGAGAGTTGAATTTCAAGGCCAAGGCTTATTACATTGGCTACATGGTGTTTGAATTGTTAAAGGTAATCAATAAAGACGAACAGGTAACTGACCGAGACAATTATAAATACAAACGTGTCGATACTTCCGGAAAATTAATGGAGGACTTGTTCATTGAATATGCGAATGAAATGCGAACGGAAGTCTACAAAAACATTGACAAAAAATTCTTCCGTAACAAAGCCATGTATACCGACCTAGAAGTTCCAATGGAGAATAATTATAAGTTCATGGAATTGTTTGTAGATGAACATTTTACGAAACAAAGATATATTGAAGACGGGTTTAAAAAGGCATTCAAGGGAAATTGGGGGGCAAAGGCTCATACGAAAAAGATTGGTGTTTTACAGGCGATGAATCGTCTTACCTATCATACCTTTATCAGTCATTTACGCAGAATTGACTTAGACATTGACCCATCCAATAAATTGTTTGGCCCGCATCTTTTACATGCTTCTCAATGGGGGTTGATGGACCCGATTGACGTTGGCGGTAGTGTAGGAATAGATAAACAAATGGCGCTTATGTGTAAAATTACCAACTCTATTTCAATCAAAGAAGTGTCTCAATGGATTCTAAACGTTATGAAAGGTGATGATATTCGGATTGTTTATTTGGAAGAGTGTGAACATGAAGATATACACCATTTTACAAAGGTATTTATCAATGGCGTTTGGTTGGGAATGGTAGAAGACCCCATGAAATTTAAAAGTATATTTATAACGAATCGTCGTCTTGGTATTATTCCACATACGATAAGTTTTTCATTCCATATTCGTTCCAATAGTATTCAGATATTCAGTGATGGAGGGCGCATGATTCGTCCTGTGTTTTATTTTGATGAAAGTAAACCAAGTTATGAAATAGTAAAGGCCGAAGCAATGAAACGTTCATGGAAACAATGTGTTTACGGACTTCTTAAAAAAGAGTATACAGATACTTTTGAGAGTATAGAACTATTACAAGGAAAAACGAAAGATGAATTATTTAAAAGTAGAGTGATTGTAGAATATATTGATAACTCCGAAGCTGAGACATTGTATATCACAACGAATCTAGATAACATCGCAAATCGTAAAATACATTCATATACTCATTTTGAAATTCATCCATCTGTTATCTTTGGTGTCATGGGAAGTCAAGTCGTATTTCCTGAGAATAGTGCTTTAGCACGTAACGACTATAGTTGTATCCAAGGTCGACAGGCTATATCCATTTATCATTCGAATTATTTAAATCGCATTGATACGGCCGGTGTTGTTATCAATTATGGACAGAAACCATTGGTTAAATCTCGTTATACGAAATATATCAACGAGGAAGAGCATCCATATGGACAAAATGCTATTGTCGCCATCATGGCACATACAGGATATAATGTAGAAGATTCCATTCTTTTCAACGAGGGAGCAGTCAAACGAGGTTTGTTTGGTATTACTTATTACAGTATGTATGAGACTTACGAGGAGACAAGTGGGCGTGGCAAAGCTACTAATGAGAAACGCATAGCGAATCCAATGAATTATAATGCGTCAGGAATTAAACCTGGATATTTCTACGATAGTTTGGATGACCGTGGAATCATTCGTGAAGGTACTGTCATTCATGAATCTACAATCATCATAGGTAAAATTGAATATTCAACCGACAATCCATCCGCAATTAAAGATGTAAGCATAACAGCAAGTAAAGGCCATACTGGTATCGTCGACAAAGTTTATATTACAGATGATGAAGAGGGCAAGCGAATTGTGAAAGTAAGAATTCGTGAGGAACGCGTTCCAAACATCGGAGACAAATTTTCCAGCCGTTGTGGTCAGAAAGGTACGGTTGGAACGGTCATTCGAGAAGCAGACATGCCATTTACCAAGGATGGCCTGAGACCAGATTTAATCATTAATCCACATTGTATACCGAGTCGAATGACGATTAATCAGTTGGTTGAATGTACATTTGGAAAGGTTGGTGTAAATAAAGGAAACGCGATTGACTGTACGCCTTTCATTAACAAAGGACCTAAACATGTAATCATTGGAAACATGTTAAATCATTATGGTTATCATTCTACAGGGAATGAATTATTATACAATGGAATGACTGGAGAACAAATAGAATCTGTGTTTTTTATGGGACCTACGTATTATACTCGTTTGAAACACATGGTACAAGATAAAATTAATTCGCGCGCTGGTGGCCCTCGAGATGCTTTGACCAGGCAAACCAATCATGGGCGTTCAAAGAATGGTGGTCTAAGAATCGGAGACATGGAACGTGATTGTGTAATTGCCCATGGTATGGGTTCTTTTATGTTTGATTCTATGATGACACGAGGCGATTTATACCGGATGGCCATTTGTAATCAAACCGGAACCATCGCAATATACAATCGCGAGACAGATAGTTTATTCAGTCCTATGGTAGATGGTCCAATTGGATACGAAAAAATAGACAACGAAACCTTTGTACCTCATCTTATTACAAAATATGGAAGAGAATTTAGCATTGTTGAAGTGCCATATTGTTTTAAACTTTTGATGCAAGAATTGGCCAGCATGCAAGTTCATATGCGTCTAATTACGGCAGACAACATTGAGACTTTAACTACAATGGGTAAGAAATCGATTGGAAATATAAGTCGGTTTACATCCAATCCAATAAGCGAAAAAAGAGAATCCATCGTGTTTGAACGTCCAGAACCAACTAAAAAGAACGAGACTGTAAAAAAACTAGAAGACGTAAAAACGCCCCTCCCAACGATTAAAGAAGAATCAAAGCCAGAAGAAACAAAACCAGAGGAATCAAAACTAGAAGAATATAATATAGAGAATGAACTAGAAGAATCTGTTCCAAAACAAGAATCTGAACCTAAAGAATTTAAACCAGTTTCCTTTTTCGATTATACCACGGAAGAAATTATACCCAAAATAGCCGAACAAGTAGTACCAAAGGAGGAATCAACCGAAGGAACCGCGTCAGAAGGAACAAAAAAGATAAATATTACAGAATAGTAAAAATTGAATGAATTTAAATATGTTTTTTAATAGTATAAAATGGAATCCAAGAGCAATTACTTGATTCAATTATATAAGGCGCGCACAAATCTCATGGGGCATTTAACCCATTCTGGTTTTGATTGTACTTTATATAGTGGGTTTAATTTAGAAGAATTGGATGTCATGCGAAAGTATGACCAACTCAATTTTAAGGTGGTCAACCAGAAAACAAACGAGCAATGTTATATCTATCATTTAGTAGAAGATACAACAGGAAAAAAGAAGGGAACATCCAATTTGTTAAAGAAAAATACAATTCCCGATATCATTGATGAAGTTTACAATGATACTGCGGTGATAGATAAAAAAGACACACTTATTATCATTACCACTGACTATTCAGCGGACAGTATCCATGAATCCATTAAGAATCTATGGGAAAATGACCATATTTACGTGGTTGTTTACAATTTAAAACAACTTCAGATTAATCCACTCAAACATGTGTTTGTACCCAAGCATACACGACTAACCAACGACGAAAAAATGGATGTGTTTCGTAAGTATAATATTGAGAGAGATTCGCAACTTCCACAGATAAGTCGATTTGACCCTATTGCTAAGATTCTGCTCATGCGTCCAGGGGAAGTTTGTAAAATTGAGCGTTTTGAGAAATCGTCGTTCAATACTGATTATTATAGAATTTGTATATCTTAATTATATATGAATAAATATTCGTGTGACAATGGTCGTAAACTTATAGTAAGTGCTGGGGTTTATAAATGTTGTGATAATAGTTATAATTATATTTATAATTGCCCTGCAAATAGTAACGCAACATCACCTAATCCATATATTTGTACAACAACTACACTCAATAATTGTGGACGAGCTAATAGTATAAATAGCACGAAATCTTATAATCCAACCATTGTACTTAAAGATGAAGATTATTGTCCAACCGGATATATTCTAGATTCTATAACATCTGATTATAAATGTTGTCCTTCAGATTATCCATATCTTAATGATTGTATGGGAGAATATAAATGTAGTAAGATGAAATATAATTGTTATGCCCCCACGGCCGATATTTATAATAATCCTTTTGATACAATAAAACCAGTTCCTGGTTCTTATTCAACTCCATCAGCCCCAGTTCGTATTGAATCTTGTAATGAAGGATATACTCTGAGTACATTAAATAATGTTAATCAATGTTGTCCAGTTGATTATCCAAATCTTGTAGGATGTCCTAGAGGTAATTATAAGTGTGTTGCTTCTGTTAATAATACATGCAATGATTACGGAGAAAGTCCAAATATTCCGAAAATTTTTTATTCGTCTGTTACATCATCTTCTACCTCATCTTCACAATCCACAACATCTTCACAATCGAGTTCATCTTCATTTACAATATCACCTTCTACTTCCTCTACTACATCATCTTCACAATCATCTTCTTCGACATCAACTTCTCAATCGAGTCCATCTTCATTTACAATATCACCTTCTACTTCCTCTTCACAATCATCTTCTTCGACATCATCTTCTAGAACATCTTCTCAATCATCTTCTAGAACATCTTCACAATCGAGTCCATCTTCTCAATCATCATCTTCTAGAACATCTTCTCAATCATCTTCTAGAACATCTTCACAATCATCTTCTTCACAGTCATCATCTTCTAGAACATCTTCTCAATCGAGTCCATCTTCTCAATCATCATCTTCCAGAACATCTTCTTCACAGTCATCTTCTTCCAGAACATCTTCACAATCATCTTCTTCACAGTCATCTTCTTCCAGAACATCTTCACAATCATCATCTTCTAGAACATCTTCTCAATCATCTTCTTCACAGTCATCATCTTCTAGAACATCTTCTCAATCATCTTCTTCACAGTCATCATCATCTAGAACATCATCTATATCTCCCCCTACAAGTAATATATCCACATATAACAATATGGTATTAGAATTATTAAATGAATACGACAATAAAGTTCAAAGGTCTGTTACTACAAACGAGAAGAATGAACAAAGTAAAGAACAATATATATCCGATGTTTTCTATTTAATTCTTAAAATTATCATTTTTGTTGTATTAGGATTTTTTTATTATCTATTCATAAAAACACCTCAAACCGCAATTGAAGCAGTTAAAAGTGCTACAGAAATGGTTAAAACTACGGCTACTACTATAAAGGATACCGTAGAAGATGCAATTGATAAAAAACCAAATCCAATTTCAACTATAGAAACAGCAGCAAAATAATTTAGAATTCAAAAACTATAAAATGTCATGATACATGTAAAGAAGGCATGGTAGTAGAGAGATTTGAAAATAGCGATGTAAAAGTTCCTGACACACAACTTATTAATGACCAGGTTTTAGAAGAGCAAGGTTTAGCAGAAAAAACACACATATTATTATATGTATGGTTTGTTATAACTATAATTGTGTTATATGTTTTTATGATTTGTATGGTATCTGAGAATGGCTGGCATCCATTAGCAAATTATGTTTTGATTGGTATCCTTGTATTTTCATTCTATTACATTTATAAAAATATTTTCTATGTTTAAATGGACAATATAGCCACTTATAATTCAGATATAAATACATTAAGAGAAAACATTGTAAAAAACAATAAAGTTTTGAATGAATTAGGAGACACAGAAAAAATCCAGAAAATAAAAAACTATGAAGGAATCAAGGATGAAATTAATAAAATATTGTATCGAGAAAGAATTATATTTGGCGTATCATGCCTTGTAGCACTCAGTATAACGATTGTTACAGTTAAAACGATTTGATTACATATATTAATCATTTTAAAATAATATATGTCATTTTTATAATGGAATCAATATATACATTTCTAAATTCACCTAATTTTGATATAACCCAATTCAAAACAGATAATGAATCTACAAACACAAAACTGGAAGATGTATTGAATGAATCAACTAATTTGAACAATGAGATGTCAGAAACTGTAAGAAAATCGGAAAAGGAATTAAATAAATATAAAAGTATTCTAGGCGTAAAAGATGAAAATCTACAGAAAAATATGAATCATATACAGTGGAATTACTATTACTATAAAAAATACAAAAGAATGAATGAAATACTAAGATATTATGTTGGAGTATGTATTGGTTTAATCATATTGTCTAAATTACAATCGCCATATTTCGATAACTTGTCTTATTCTCTAATCACAGGAACCATCATTGCGTTTCTATTTATTTATATCATGTATAGTTTATGGGACCTTTATACCCGCGATAATATCAATTTTGATGAATACGACTTCAGTAGATATGGAAACGGACTAAAAACAAATTATAATCCAAATGACCGGCTAATTGAGTTTACAGTTCCGAGAAAATCAACCTATGATTTTAGTGGATGTTCATTTTATTCCAATTCTAGAAATACCGCGTCATCAAGAACATCGTCTACAACGTCGTCTACAACATCTCCAGTTACACCTGTAACCTCTTCTACTTCCGCTTCAGTCACCTCCTCTCCAATAACCTCTTATAATTCTGCTTCAATAACTTCCTCTCCTTCATAAACATATTAATCATTAATTCAAACAATTAAATATGGTAATATAATAAATGTCCGACCCAGTTATCATTAGTAAATTAAATGATTTAGAAACTCTTATTTCAGACCCAAATTTTTCTAGTAATTATCCATCTGAATATGAATATTTAGTTAATCTAAAAAAAACCATAAAATCAAATTATGATAATAATATATCTTTATCCAATGAGATTACAAAAAACATTGATACTTTAAAAAGTAAGTTCGAATCAAAAATAGAAAAAATAGATAATATTAGTCAACGAAAAATAGAAATCAGTAGATTTTACACCTTAAAATATAAAAAGGAAATTTCATTGTTACAGAAAATAGTACTTATGTGTGGAATTGGTCTTGTCGGATGCTTATTGTACAACATTGGAATGATAAGTAATAACATGTTATCATTTTATTTAGGGATAGTGCTTTCAGTTGGATTTGTGGTTGTATTTTATAGCCTATGGGATATTTATATCCGAGACAATCTTGTGTTTGATGAATATGATTATGGCGCATATAGTACAAAAGCACCAAATAGTGTTACTCCATCCAACGATGACGATTATTATAAATTTGAATTGGCAAACCTTAAATGTTAAAATATTAATGTATATTAATTATGAATAACACATTTCAAAATACAAATTTTTATAATTCGATTATGACAGCATATGAAGCCGGTAAATCCGATGATGTTAATTCGCGTGATGCTCTAATTAGAAATTTAAATAGTTCTCTTAATGACTCTTGTAAAACTTATGTAACAGACCCCAATATAGTGTCGAATGTACTTAATAGGGAAAACCCAAATGAGTATATCAATTTGGAAATGTATTTAGGTAAATATAAAAATGACATTGAATTTCAAAATTCAGTGAGAGAACAAATCCTTGCAGACGAAGAAACCTATTTTGTAAATAAATATGGTTCGGCGTTCTACAAGGCATTAACCGACAAACGAAGTGAAATGATGGCCACTATGGACGCAAATACTAGTACATGTCCCAGTGGCACTGCGTCAACTAATTCATCCGCAAATACTTCACAATGTCCACAAATTACACCTTCTACTTGTCCATCTTCGATAATCATACATGATTTATCTGGAAATTATGATAGTAGTGGTAATTTCATTCCAAATCCTTCCTTGAACAATGAAATCAAAGCACAATTTTACAATTTGTTTTCAAAATATTTACCAGTGCTTCAACCCGATGTAGATAATCGTAAAATAGAATACCGTGAAACAGAACATGATTTTTTAACAAGAGTGAATACATTGGTCAACAGTCTTTATTATATACTTTTCATATTGATGTTTATTATATTGATTGGAGGAAATAACTTACAATGGAAAGAACGTGCTCCCATTTATATCTTTTTATTTCTCTTGCCCTTTTTATATCCTTATTTTTTCAGAATGTTACGATTTAGTTATAATTATATTACCAATAGCCCAGAAATACATGGACCTAAAAATGCGTTTTTGGATACAAATGGTGAAAATAATATCATTGATGCCTATAATAATTAATATATAAAAGGTTATTAACATGAATAGAATAAATGTCTTGTGTAAACGTAGACTGGACAAACATAATGAAATACACAGAAAATGAATTATCGACAATTCAAATGAAATTAAATACAACATTTGATTCCATTTTAAATGATTTAACTTTATTATCAAGTGAATCCCAAAAATACATTGAATTGAGACTACAAGACCATGTTGTCTCTATCGCAGACCAACAGAGACAAATTGCGAGGATGCATCGACAACTTTCGGCGGCAAATGAATTGATTAAGCCAAGACAGGAAAACAGTCATAAAAAAATAATCATAATGATTGTTTTTGGCATTTTTATAGGTATGGTTTACGAAAGGTTTATTCAAAAGTTTATTCGCCCTCGGGTTCTACGAGTGACAACTTAGACCAACCATCCTTGGGATAAGAACCAAATTTCTTGATGAGATAATCTTTCAAATCCTTAAGCGGTGGAACCTTTGAACCAGAATTACCATGATTGGATGAATACCAATTTTTAAATGCGTCATTGATGGTAGTAATCTTGAGTTTCTTGGGTTGTGGCATATCATGTACAATAAGATTTGAACTGATAAATTCAAGATGAATATCCTGGCTCTGTCGGTATTTCTGGGTCGCAGCATCAATCACCGCACATGATTTTACGATTCCTTTTGTCTTGTAAGCAATGTCAACCAACATACTTAACATCACGGGTGCCCACGAATCAAATTTATCCTTTAAATTTTTATCCTTTTTAAATTGATAAGGATAATCCTCTCTCGAATACATTTCTTCTTCGTATGGATTATCTACAAACTTAGAGAGATGTTCAATCTGTTGAAATCTTCTCCAAGTACCATCATCCTGACTTTTTACTTCCAACAGACCATTCATACATGCGCCAAGTTTAAACTGCGGAATAAAGGTCACACTCTCTTTGTATAAAGCACGGCACTGAATCGGGTCTCCACCTGTAATCTCCTTTAGAATTCCCTCATTAACAATATCACCCTTAGTTGGCTCTTGCATCACCGCGTATCTTTTGCCTTTCAGTTGATATACCTCCGAAGAAGTCGTTCCAATCGAATTTCTTTTCTGTGTGATAAGTGTAATCGGTACAGTACCTTTATAGTCTCCAAGAACTTTGGACATCAAATCGACCATCATTGACTTTCCGTTAGCACCCGTTCCAACGTAAATATAGAAGGACTGATTCGGATTGGTTCCAATCAATGTTGATGCTAAATGTTCCCACATATAGATTCGCACACTTTCATCGGGATATACTTGTTCCATAAATTCATTGATTTCATCCATAATTTTTGGAGAATGTTCCTTGTAATAACTTAGTGGTTGATAATCAATGTTCGTTGACATACTAAGGTAATCATCGTGCCGTCCCTTTCGATGGATATTCTCTTTGAAATCAATGACCCAGTTATTACACCCAAGAAGATATGGATTCACATCCAAATTATCCATAAAATTAGAATCGTAGAAGATTTCCTGAGCCTCTTTCATGATGTTTGATTTGACTGCGGTCTTTTTCAGTAATTCGGCCGTCTGCGCTGGAAGATTCATCTCATTTTTCTCCTTGTTATGTTCAATCCCTGGTTGGGATGCCTTTGAATTTTGCATAGCAGACATTACCATCTCCTTGAAGCGTTTGTACACTTCCGTTGAAATCATCGAACGAAGATTGTGTCCGTCATCAATCTCTACCCATCGATTGTTCTTGAATTCATACCAGAGTTTGTCTTTGTAACTCGCGCATACAAAGCGGTCCTTGTATAGTTGATATAAGACCATCGCCAAATCATATTCTTTCTTTGTCTCCGACGCATAGAGAATGTATTTCGTTACTGTTTTTTCATAAATTCGAAAGAACTCCTTCGGGTTTGATGTTTTACACCAATAAATGATTGAACGAATCGACAAACCTTCTTTGTTGAAACCGAAGTTATTCCATTGGTCATACAAATCTGGAATTTGATTGAAATCAAATCCTACATGTTGAATGCTAAATTTAAGCCAGGTTACAAACAATCTTGAATCGGTGTTTCTTAGCGCCCATCCAACGCGCATTCTCTTTGGGTAACTACCCGGACCCCAGTATTCCTCCGGCAACACCATAACATATTGATGTGCCTCATGTAGGATGTTATCTGACGAGCTCGAATAGGTCTCAAAGAATCCTTCAATGTATTCATCCAACTCTTCTTTTGATTTAATATCAAATGGCATTTTGGTATTGAACGCCGAATTCTCTTGAAGCTTAAATTTACTACTCGATGTCTTTTTCTTTCCAAGTTCCATAGAATTGTATTCTTCTTCGATATCTGGATTGAGAGGAAGAATCACCAAATCATTGTTTCGCGCAGTTAGCTTCTCAAAATTAGTAACAATCCATTCTTGATTGAATGGCACTTCCTTAATATTCCATTCACTATCATACATGCAAACAAATCGATGTCTCAATTGATAAGATTCATTGCCTGGCTTTCGAGAGCCATATAATTGCCAATTTGAATACCCTTTCATAACAGATTCATCAAATACATCCTGCCAGGAGTTTTGAATGGGAAGGTCGGTCCAAATTTCCGGCATTTCTTTCAATAAATGTTTTCGTAACAATAGTTTGCATTTATAATCCATCTTCAAATTAATAATCATGTGAATTCCATCCTTGGTCTTGTCTTCTAACATATTTACATTTTCCTTTTCAAATACATAACACTCCAAACTTTTCGCACCGGATACCATTTTAATCTTGTTGATTCCATCCAGAATACAATCAATCAACTGGCAAATATGGTCAAGTGTATGCTGTTTTGTATCTACATCACAGTTATAACGGAAGTCAACATCAATTAAAATGGGTCCTTCATCCAACTGTTTTTCAGTAAGGAACGCATACTTACCATCTTGAAACACATGTTTTTTATATACACGGTAAAAGTCATCTTGTTTGTCTAAAGGAATATGATAAGACCCACCTTGAATATCTAATTTTTTATCACCTATCTTAGTGTGTGTGTGTTGTTGCCCATCCTTGTTGATAACTGTCTTCAGGAAGCTATCGAGCGACATTTTTTGTTAATGAAATATAAGATATTATTTTTATGTCAATTTTTAGATGTTTGAAACATTTAAGAATATTTACATCAATATAAGGATATTTTGTATTATATATAATATTCAAATTGAATAAGATGACTTCTAGGAGTATTAAACGTATTGTGATTGATTATAAGGAAATTCTAAAGGACCCTTTAGAGGGAATCTATTATCATCATGATGAAACAAACGCATACAAAGGATATGCTTTAATCATCGGACCAGAAGGAACGCCTTATGAATATGGATATTATATGTTTGAGTTTACATTTCCAGACAATTATCCGTTTTCTCCTCCAACGGTTACATTTATTACCTATGACGGATTTACTCGATTCAATCCTAATCTATATATTAATGGTAGAGTTTGTTTGTCCATTTTAAATACATGGTCGGGAGAGAAATGGAGTTCATGTCAATCCATAAGAAGTATTTTATTAACACTTAGAACCCTCATTTTAAATGATACACCACTCTTGAATGAACCTGAAATCACAAAAGAACATCCAGATTATAATAATTATAATACATTGATTGAATACAAAAATGTCGAAATTGCGATTCTTAAATATCTAGAGAAGACCAATCTTCCTTATGAATTTCATGTATTTTATCCGGTCATGGCCAAAAGTTATTTAAACCGTCACCATTATTTCATGGAAAAATTCAAGGAACGACCTAGGAAATTAATCAATATGGAAATGTATAGTACACAAATGGTTGGACTTAATTATGAAAATTTATGTAGATTGATGGAAATTGTGTATGAGGATTTAAAAAAAAATCAAACACGTTTCCATACTTGATAAAAACAAGACATACATGGCCCTCCGCCGCCTACTTCAGAATAGTCAATGTAAAAATTTTTCTTAGTTAATTCATCGTCAATATATAGCTTGTGATTTATATTTTTGTAATCATTTTCCATAATAATTAACTTAATGTTTTCTAATATCTCTGGAAAATCGATTAAGATGTAATAAAACGCGCCTTCGCAGTCTAAAACAAGTGTATCGAATATTAAATTATATTTTTTATATAACTCATCCAAAGTAATGGTGTCAACCCATTTATAATCACTCTTAAGTATATTACTTTCACTCGGGATGGTGTCCCACCCTTTTTGAATTAATCTTCTGTTTGATAATGCTAATGATTCTGTATGAAAATCTAGATGATTTGAAATTTTATTTTTATTGAGTAATTCAAAATTTTGTTGGTCGCATTCGATGGATACTAAATTTCTGGAATCATTCAATAATGACGCAATTATAAGAGAATTTCTTCCTATGTTCGCACCAATCTCTAATACCCTTTCTTTACCAGTAAGATATTTGATAGCCATTTTTTGTTCTGGAAGCTCTTCTTTAAATGTTCCTCCTTCAAGATGTAATAATGTTTGTAATTGAATCAGTTGATTGTAATACGGACATGAACTTTTACAATTAATTTCTTTATTTATTAAGTCAATTGTGATTTCATAAGTCTCATCATATTCTATTACATTTCCATCAAAATTTAATATTAATATTTTTTTTAAAAATCCAAATATAGGGTCGCCGAATACCATCGAACGATTTGTATCACCACTTGGAATCGTTATAATATGATTCACAAGTAATTTACTGAAACATATATTATCTACATTTACATAGTTATTGTGAATACCATACCAATAATTCATTGTATAATATATCAGGTTTTGTTAAAATTGATTTAAAAATAAATATGTATAGTTTATAACAACACCATGAATTTCTGTGACAAATGCGACAATATGTATTACATGAAAATCAATGACGATGATAAATCAGATAAACAAGGTATGTTGGTTTATTATTGCCGTAATTGCGGACACGAAGAAACGAATGTAGAACTTAAAAACTTGTGTATTTCTAAATATGAGGATAATGTCGCTTTGAAGACAAACAAGATTAATAAATATACCAAGTATGACCCTACACTTCCTCATTCTCATACCATCAAATGCCCCAATGACCGTTGTATCAGTAACGAAAAAGATGGTACCATGTCAGATGTTATCTATATTCGTGTGGATGATATTAACATGAAATACATGTATTTATGTGTATACTGTAATACAAATTGGATGCCTTAGGATAGTGGTCGTTTTTTTAGACTTTTTCTTATGTGTTTTCGTGTTCTTTTGACTTTAAAACCTTTTTTTGATTTTCTTATTTTTTTCGAACTTCTGGCTTTAAACCCTTTTTTTGATTTTCTGATTTTTTTTGAACCACCGCTTGTTCTTTGACGTTTAAATTGTGACTCCTCTTCTGTTTCATCACCAGAATTAACAACTTGTTGAGTGGGTCCAAATAGATTACCTTGTGGTTGAGTGGGCATTCGACCATTCAACTCCTCTTCTGTTTCATACCCACCATTATCTTGTGGTTGAGTGGGTCCATTAAATGCTTGCTGTTTGCGACTACATTGTTTCCACTCCTCTTTTTTTTCATGTGTGTAGTATTTTAGAACTAACTCAGGGTCCTCTGAATTTTCTGGTAATTCCTTGTTTTGATTAGTATGACTTTTTTTTGTATAAGTTAAATTAAATAATCCTGGATAGGTTGTTCTTATTCCTATACCCATTATCGGAGAGCAAGGAATTTCACTAATAAAACCTGAAATATGTTTATCTAACTCAGCGCCAACCGGTGGTTTTTCAATTATCTTTTCATATTGTGCCAGTTGATAAGTTAGGGTCTTTTTGTAAGCTTCAATATCTGTTATTGGTTCGTTAGGAATAGGAAAATTACCTTGGTCCAGAACCTTTGTTTTGACAATAAATTTATAAAGATTATCAAGCATAGCAAGTATTCTAGCTAAGTTATCACTCGCATTATTGTATACAATAAAAGCTCGGTCTTCTCCAAATATAGTAAGTTTATTTTTCAGGTCGTGTTCTTCAAAATATGGTTGAATCCAACCACTATTACACTCTAAATCTGCTTCCATTACGCATGTATATTGATTGCGTCCCCTCAAAAAATCCAAACAATACCATCTCATTATGTCTGAAATAAAATGACGTGGTTGTTCTAATTTCTCGTTAGATTCCAATCTAACGATATTCGCCACAAGCCAATCAAGAAACGGATATGTTCCTTTCGGTATTATTTCTACACCAATTCCTAATTCAGACAACTGTTCCGTCAACGCTGGTTCACCCAAAGGTTCACCCAAATTATCAATATCAGTTGTAATTATTTTAAATTCCACACCGGGATTCATTCTCTGCCAATCAAGTAATTGGGGCCTTTTTTTTCTTATGTATTCAACCCCATAAATCATTATTCCACATAAAATAGTACTCTGTCCTGCCATATAATATAGAGATGTATATTATTTCTAAAATTCAGACATTTGCTCAGTTCCACTAAAAATTGATTTAAAAATAAATCATAAGTATTATATAGCAAAATGAGTGATATTGAATACGAAGACGAATCGGTACAGTCCGAAAATGAGGACTCGATTGAAAACTATTCTGAAACTGAGGATGATGACCAATCCGAAGACCTAGAGGAGGAAATTTATCAGCCTTCTGAGGAGGATGATATTTCAGATGACGAGACAGTCGAAGGAGAACACGACGAAGAGGCTCCGCCTGAACCGGATTACAAGCCTAAGTTTTTGGAAGAACAACGTATGAATTATTTAGCACAATATCACCCCGAAGAAATCCACAAGTCTTTCGATGAAATTCACAAATTAACTGTGATTGAACGTGATAGCGACGGAGTTATCGTAGATGATAATCATAAAACGTATCCTATTCTATCCAAGTTTGAACTAACCAAAATCATTGGTCTTCGTGTTACTCAATTGAACAAAGGTGCTGAGCCGTATGTAAAGATTCAAACAAAAAATATTCTTGACAATTCGTTAGTGGCGGATAAGGAATTACGAGAGAAGAAGTTGCCGTTTATTATCATGCGACCATTACCGAATGGAAAGTGCGAATATTGGAATGTAAATGATTTGGAATACATTTAGTCG
>JACCDX010551172.1_pt1 | contig 17553 bp, 1 predicted proteins | sample 7449681 | NCBI WGS metagenome assembly JACCDX01 (sample SAMN15323450, study PRJNA562643) | freshwater metagenome | isolation source: river surface water | place: USA:Blue River Watershed | collected 2017-08-18
AGTTCCATCAAATCCAGAAGTTCCTGATGAACCACTAACTCCGCTTGTACCAGATGTACCAGATGAACCACTCTCTCCACTAGTTCCAGATGTACCCGATGTACCACTACTACCAAATAAAGTACCATCAAGTCCAGAAGTTCCCGATGTACCACTTACGCCAGATGTTCCAGATGAACCACTAACTCCGCTTGTACCAGATGTACCAGAAGTTCCGCTACTACCAAATAAAGTACCATCCAAACCACTTGTTCCAGATGAACCACTAACTCCGCTTGTACCAGATGTTCCAGAAGTTCCCGATGTACCAGATGTTCCTGAAGTGCCAGATGAACCAAAGAATGTACCATCTAAACCTGAAGTTCCAGAAGACCCACTTACACCAGAAGTTCCAGATGTTCCACTTGTACCCGAAGTTCCGCTTGTTCCAGATGTACCACTACTTCCAAAGAATGTACCATCCAAACCAGAAGTTCCACTACTTCCGCTTGTACCAGAAGTTCCACTACTTCCACTAACCCCAGAAGTTCCTGATGAACCAGAAGTTCCCGATGAACCGAAGAATGTACCATCTAAACCACTTGTTCCAGATGTTCCGGATGTACCAGATGTTCCGCTAGTACCACTTGTCCCAGAAGTTCCAGTTTCTCCAGATGTACCACTACTACCAAAGAATGTTCCATCTAAACCCGATGTACCAGAAGTTCCTGAAGTTCCAGATGAACCACTAACTCCGCTTGTACCAGAAGTTCCAGTTTCTCCAGATGTACCACTACTACCAAAGAATGTTCCATCTAAACCGCTTGTTCCGGATGTACCGCTTGTTCCAGATGTACCATCAATACCAGAAGTTCCAGATGAACCACTTTCACCCGATGTACCACTTGTTCCAGAAGAACCAAAGAATGTACCATCTAATCCACTTGTTCCAGAAGTTCCATCAATTCCGCTTGTACCGGAAGTTCCATCTATACCTGAAGTTCCAGATGTACCACTTGAACCAGAAGTTCCCGAAGAACCAAAATAAGTTCCATCCAATCCAGAAGTTCCGCTTGTACCATCAATACCGCTTGTTCCGCTTGTACCATCAATACCAGAAGTTCCGCTTGTTCCGCTTGTTCCAGAAGTTCCATCAATACCAGAAGTTCCGCTTGTTCCAAAATAAGTTCCATCTAAACCAGATGTGCCCGATGTACCATCAACACCAGAAGTTCCTGATGTGCCGCTTGTACCAGAAGTTCCAGATGTGCCGCTTGTACCAGATGAACCAAAGAAAGTTCCATCTAAACCAGAAGTACCAGATGAACCACTTTCGCCTGATGTTCCAGATGTACCATCACTACCAGATGTTCCGCTTGTACCATCTATACCAGAAGTACCCGAAGTACCATCAATTCCACTTGTACCCGAAGTTCCAGATGTACCGCTTGTTCCGCTTGAACCAGAAGTTCCAGATGTACCAGATGTTCCATCACTTCCAGATGTGCCCGATGTACCGCTTGAACCACTTTCACCAGAAGTTCCGCTTGAACCAGTTGAACCAGAAGTTCCAGAAGAACCGCTTGTTCCAGATGAACCATCTAGTCCAGAAGTTCCAGATGTACCCGATGTTCCATCTATACCAGAAGTTCCACTTGTACCAGAAGAACCTTCAGAACCAGATGTTCCACTTGTTCCACTTGAACCAGAAGTTCCAGATGTACCATCTGAACCAGATGTTCCAGAAGTTCCGCTTGTTCCAGAAGTTCCAGAAGTACCTGAAGTACCATCCGAACCAGTTGAACCAGATGTTCCGCTTGTACCACTTGTTCCAGAAGAACCATCACTACCAGAAGTACCTGATGTACCGCTTGTTCCAGAAGTTCCAGAAGTTCCGCTTGTTCCAGATGTACCATCACTACCAGATGTTCCTGATGTACCAGATGAACCAGAAGTACCCGAAGTTCCAGATGTTCCCGAAGAACCTGTTGAACCACTTGTACCGGAAGTTCCGCTTGTTCCAGATGTACCCGCTGCTCCCGTTGAACCTGATGTACCTGATGTTCCAGATGAACCACTAACACCACTTGTACCGCTTGTTCCAGAAGTACCCGATGTTCCAGATGAACCACCACTACCGCTTGTTCCAGAAGTTCCACTCAAACCACCACTACCACTTGTACCAGAAGTACCAGCTGTTCCAGATGTACCCGAAGTACCTGCTGTTCCAGAAGAACCATCACTACCAGAAGTACCTGATGTACCGCTTGTTCCAGAAGTACCCGATGTACCACCAGTACCAGCAGAACCAGAAGTTCCAGAAGTTCCGCTTGTGCCAGATGTACCGCTTGTTCCAGATGTTCCGCTTGTTCCAGATGTACCATTTGAACCAGTAGTACCACTTGTACCCGATGTACCACTTGAACCAGAAGTTCCCGATGTACCACTTGTTCCGCTTGTGCCAGATGTACCGCTTGTTCCAGAAGTTCCAGAAGTTCCACCACTTCCGCTTGTTCCAGATGTACCAGAAGTTCCTGATGTTCCACTTGTACCAGAAGTACCGCTTGTTCCGGATGTTCCTGATGTACCGCTTGTTCCGCTTGTTCCGGATGTTCCGCTTGTACCAGAAGTTCCTGATGTACCGCTTGTACCAGAAGTTCCTGATGTACCATCAATACCAGAAGTTCCGCTTGTACCAGATGTGCCCGATGTTCCAGATGTTCCGCTTGTTCCAGATGTACCATCAATACCACTTGTACCAGATGTACCCGAAGTTCCAGAAGTTCCAGAAGAACCCGATGTTCCAGATGTACCATCCGTACCACTTACACCAGATGTACCAGAAGTACCCGAAGAACCCACAGCTGCTGCTATATTTCTTCTCTCTAATTTCTTTGTTAAACTATTCCAAACAACAACATCTTCAGATGAACCAGATGCTAAATTTCCAATAAGTACACTACCACTAACACCCAAACTAGCACTAACAGTTAAGTTAGCAAATATTGTTTGGTCTTTAGTAATGTTTAAGAACGATGCAGTATCGGTATTTGCTGAATTTAAAGCGTATGATGCTGTAAATGAGAAGTATGCCAATGATGCCGTACCAACTAACATTGATGCGGTTTGTGCATTTTGTACAAAGTTAGCTGTATCTACATTTGATGCATTTTGTGCAAATAATGCGTAAGATGCGGTTGTTGCAAATGATGCACTTGCCACACTCATTGATGATGTTTGGTCATTTCTTACATAATCTGCTGCATTTATTCCGCTTGAATTTAATGCGTAAGATGCGGTAAGTGCGTAAGATGAACTCAATACAGTCATTGAAGCTGTTTGGTCATTTCTTACATATGCATTTGCATTTGCTAAAGATGCTGATAATGATACTAAAGATGCTGAATCAAATCCAGTTACCGCATCTGCTAATGTAGCACGTCTAGCATATGATGCTGATATAACTTCACCAAATACTCTGTCACCATTTATAGTTCCACTAATTAACGAGCCACCACTACCAATTACAACATGTCCAGAAGTTAATCCAGCAAACTTAATATTAATTGTGTTTGCATCTATTGATTTAATTGTACCAGGTATGATTTGGTCTTCTGAACCAGTTGCGTAAACCTGAACCATTGGATAAAGGATATCCAAATTATGTACAATTGTTAAATCACTTACATTACTAAATGATACAGTTTCAGTTAAAGATGTTTCAGGCTGTGGAATAAAATATCCTTGCGTTTCATTGTATCTTAATATTTGATATTCAGCTGATGCAGTTGGTCCTACTCCTTGGAAATTATATGTTCCTAAGAATGAACCAGTAAATAATTGTGATTTAATTATACCACTAGCAGTTACATTACTAAATCTTGCTTTATCAGATACATATAATTCACCCCAAATGAATGAAGATGTATTAACTACAAATCCTTTATCAGGAGAAATTGATGCAGTTACACTACCACTTTGTAATCTGAATGTTTCAAATGCCAAATTAGCTATTGTAATGTTATTTAAACCACTACCATCACCAATAAATCTAGAACCAGATTGTGCTATTACATTTCCACCACTTACAAATATTGAACCACTAACAGTCAATGAACCAGAATGAATTCTAGTATTTGTATTTATTTCAAGTCCTAAATTTGGAGAAATAATTGCATTTACAGAACCAGATTGAATTCTATCTAATTTAAGGTCTTGTAATGCGTTAGCAGGAATGTTAAATAATCCACCACCATCACCAATATAAAGTGCAGCTGTAATAGGAACATTTACATTTAATTCATCAGGGCTTACAATTGCTCTACCAGAACCAGATTGAATTCTATCCAATTGAAGGTCTTGTAATGCAGATGCTGGGATGTTAAATAATCCACCACCATCTCCCTCAAAACGAGATGCAGATATTGAACCACTAATATTTACCGAACCAGTAAATATTGAACCATAATAAGAACCAGAATCAGCTCCTACACTTGAGAATGTACCATCCGTTGTAACAACAAATTGTCTACCACTTTGAACCGATGCCGTTGCCGAACCACTTGCTATCAATGGTGCTGCTGATGCTTGTACATTTGTTAATTGAGAACCATCTCCAATGAAACTAAATGCTTTAACACTACCACTTACATCTACTGAACCAGTAAATAAAGAGCCGTAGAATGAACCAGTTTCAGATGTAGTAACTATGAATTGTCTACCACTTTGAACAGATGCAGTTGCAGAACCACTACCAATGAATGGTGCAGCTGCCGCTTGTACATTTGTTATTTGAGAACCATCTCCAACAAAATATTGTGCGTATATTGAACCACTAATTGCTACCGAACCAGTAAATTCAGAACCAATTTCAGAACCTGTTTTTGCCGTTGTTACTACCAATCTTTCGCCACTTGCTACCGATGCCGTTGCAGAACCACTACCAATGAATGGTGCAGCTGCCGCTTGTACATTGGTAAGTTGTGAACCATCTCCAATAAATGAGAATGCCTTTACACTACCACTTACATCTACTGAACCAGTAAATTGAGATGCATAATCAGAACCACTTACAAAAGATTCTACTCTAAATCCAAAATCAGGAGATGTAGAAGCAGTTACAGAACCAGATGCAATAAATGTTGATAATTTTGCATCTTCAGTCAATGCTGAACGAGGAATGTTTCTAAGATATGTACCTTCGGCAAATATGAATGATGATGATTCAATAAATAAACCACCACTAACATCGTTTATAAATAAGCTACCAGATATAGAAATTGAACCAGTGAATTCAGAACCAATTTGAGTTGTAAAATAACTTTCACTTACAGACGATGTAAATGGTGTTGTTACTCTAAATCCATAATCAGGACTTACTGATGCGGTTACAGAACCCGATTTGATTTCCGATGATACTAATGCATCTTCAGTTAATGCTGCTCTAGGAATTTCTCTTAAATAAGTACCAACTGCATATAAGAATGAAGATGAATCAATTCTAATACTTCCACTAAAATCAGAACCGCTATCAAATGAATCTACTCTAAATCCGTAATCAGGAGAAACAGACGCAGTTACACTACCACTTGCAATTCTAAATGCATCTCCAGAAATGTTTGAAATAGGAATATCAAATAATCCCTTACCACTACCACTAAACATTGAAGCGGTTACATTTCCGATTACTTTAGTTTCACCAATTAATGTTATTTGAGCAGGTATTTCTATTGCATCAACAATTTGAATAGTACCAGCCATTGCCGAATGGAATTGGCAATTATAGTACAATGTATCAGGAGCTGAACCCGATACTAAGAATGTTATCGTTCCATTATCTTCACCATTGTTGTCTACCCAAGTATCATATGTATTATTAGTACCAGTACTATTAACTTCTTTAATCCAGAAAGGATGTCCAGTAGCGTTTATATTAAATGTATAATTTACATTTCTAACTAAAGTTATTGTTGGGTTTGAACCAGTTGCAGCGCCAGAAAATAAGTAAGCTCCACTTCCGTCATTGGTTACATCAAATACAGTATTTAAATCGTGATTAGGAATAATTCTATTAGATGCAGATACAATCATACTTCCACTAAATGTAGAGAAAGTATTAACATCAAATCCATAATTTGGAGAAATTGATGCAGTTACGCTACCACTTGCAATTCTATTAATTTTAAATGATAATGCAGATTCAGGAATATCAGATAATCCTCTACCACTACCACTAAAGAATGAACCAGTTTCAACTCTAATATACCCACCACTTACAAATAAAGAACCACTAATCTGAGAACCACTCTCAATTGAAATTACTCTAAATCCAAAATCAGGAGATACCGATGCAGTTACGCTACCGCTTTTAATTTCAGTAGATATTAAAGCATCTTCCGATAATGCGTTTCTTGGAATATCTTTTAATCCAATACCAGAACCAGAGAAGAATGAACCAGTTTCAACTCTAATATATCCACCAGTTACAAATAAAGAACCTGTAAATTGAGAACCACTTTCTAAAGATTCTACTTTAAATCCTTCATCAGGACTTACAGATGCAGTTACACTACCACTTGCTATTCTAAATACTTCAGATGATAATGCAGAACGAGGAATATCAAATAATCCAGCACCACTACCACTAAATACTGATGCCGATATGGAGCCAGAAAAATTAGATGTTGCTGCAAATACTTCAAATCCTCTATCAGGTGAAATAGATGCCGTTGCCGAACCAGAATAAATTTTTGATACATCTAAATCAGAAATCGCAGATTTTGGAATATCAAATAATAATCTACCACTACCAGAATAAAATGAGCCAGAGTTTATAGAAATACCACCACTTACAAAAAGAGAACCAGTAAATTGTGAACCACTTTCAGCAGAAATTACTTGGAATCCTAATTGTGGTGATACAGATGCAGTTACACTACCACTTTTTATTTCAGTAGTTAATAAAGCATCAGGTGTTAAAGCTGCTCTTGGAATATTAAATAATCTAGCACCACTACCACTAAATGAACCTGTAAGTATTTCTATACTTGAATTTGCAAATATACTACCACTTACAAATATACTACCACTAAATGTAGAACCAAAATCAGTTGATGTTACTACAAATCCCGTAGTTGGGTCTACTGATGCAGTTACAGAACCAGAAACAATTTTTGTTGCTATTTGAGGTGGTACGATAATACCTGTCAATCTACTACCATCACCTTGGAAAGAACCACTTATATTAGACCCACTTATTTGTGGAGCTATAATTAAATTAGAAATTAAAGAACCACTTATATTAACAGATCCACTAAATTGAGAACCACTTTCAATTGAAATTACTTTAAATCCTTCATCAGGAGATACAGATGCCGTTACACTACCACTTGCAATTCTAGGAGAATCACCACTAATAGATGAACGTGGTATATTAAACAATCCACCTCCATCACCTTGAAAATATGAACCACTAAATGAACCAGTAAATTCAAAAGCTCTTAAAGAACCACTAACAACAGTATCACCATATATTTTTAATCCACTATCTCTTTGAAGTAATGCATCTACTACATTTATATCACCAGACATTGCTCCAGCAAACTGGTCATTATAATATAATGTATTAGGTGCGTTTGATGGTACTGTAAATGTTATTGTACCAACTTGTGCACCATTATTAGTTACACCATCATTATAAAGGTCACCAGTCCCAGTAGAATCTACCGATTTTATTTGGAATGGGTGATTGCTTGCATTAACATTAAATGTATAAGTTATACCTCTTACTAAAGTTAATGTTGGATTAAATCCACTAGCAGCTCCACTAAATTCCCAATCCGTACCACCAGGATATGTTACATTAAATATTGTTTGTATTGATTCCGATGGATAATATTGTGCAGATGCAGAAATAATCATACTTCCGCTAAATGTTGAGAATGTATTTACTCTAAATCCATAATCCGGAGAAATAGATGCGGTTGCAGAACCACTTGCTATTTTACTAAGGTCTAAATCTCTTAATGCTCTTACAGGAATATCAAATAATCTAGCACCACTACCAGAGTATGATGAACCAGAGTTAATTTCAATACCACCACTTACAAATAAACTACCTGTAAAGCTTGAACCACTTTCAGCTGATATAACTTGGAATCCAAAATCGGGAGAAGTAGATGCTGTAACACTAGCCGTAGCTATTAATGTTGCTACCAATGCATCTGGTGTTAATGCTGATTTTGGTATATCAAAAAGATATTTACCACTACCACTATAATATCCACCAACACCCAATTCAATATTACCAGTAACAAACATACTACCGGTAATTTGAGAACCTTCAACTTTTGCTTCAACTTTAAATCCAAAATTAGGTGAAACTGATGCGGTTACACTTCCACTTGCTATTCTAGCTGCTTCTTGTGATAATGCATTTAAAGGAATATCATACAAACCCCTACCACTACCAGTAAACATTGAAGCGGATACTGGGAATTGAAATGTTGAGAATGTATTTACTACAAGTCCAGTATCAGGTGCAATTGATGCCGTTGCTGAACCACTTGCTATTCTTGTTGCAACTAAAGAATCTATATTAAGTGCAGATAATGGAATATTAAATAATCCCTCACCACTACCACTAAAATAACCACTACCAGAAGGTATTGTTATATTTCCACTTACAAATAAAGAACCAGTAAATGTAGAACCGCTATCAATTGATATTACTTTAAACCCTTCATCAGGACTTACCGATGCAGTTACACTACCACTTGCTAATCTAGTTGCTTTTGGTAAATTAAATAAATTTGAACCATCACCATAATATGAACCTGTAAAAGAACCACTAAAAGATGAACCCGATACAATATTTGCAATTAATACATCTTGTATCTCAACACTACCAGTAAATTCTTGCTTATCAGTAGTTTCATCACCAAATTTATTTGAACCGGATGAATATATTACAGAAGATGATACATATGTTACAATTAATTGGTCTGCATATATTGAATCATCAACAATTAAATTACCCTGAATTCTAGTATTTGTATTAACTAATAAATCACCTTCAACAAATGAAGCAGTTGCTGAACCACTTGCTATTCTTGTTGCAGCCGGTAAATTAAATAATAATGCACCATCTCCAGTAAATGAACCTGAAAATGAACCAGTAAATTGTCCAGAAGCTCTATCTAAATCTAAGGAACGTACAAATCCTCTATTACCTTGGTCATCAGAAACTAATATAGCGGGTGACCCAGAAAGTGAAGCAGAGAAGTTTGGAACACCAAAATTCGGTTCTGCTTGAGATAAATCAAGGAACTGATACCTGTCTGCCGTTACATTTTTTGGGGATACTACCCTTACCCTACCCGTTAATAGATTACTTATTGCCATTCGTACTTTCCAGCTTTGTTATAAATATCAAAAAAATCACCTATAAATATTATAGGATAATATATATCGTTATTCATTCGCAGATTCAAGAAGTGATAGAATCACCGTCAAATCTGGCGAGCCAGAAACTATGAAACCATAACCTTCTTCCAACACCAATTTACCAGAAACAACCGGTGAAAGTGAATCTGCAGATGGTATTGTCACATTAGTAACTAATTGCACAGGAGGTTGTGCTACAAAATTAGGATTTTCTATTGTATTTTTAATTACATTAATTAAATTATCAATTACATAAATTGATGCTGAAATTGCAGAAGAATTAATAGAATAATTTGCATCTATTGATTGCGTTGTTGCTGATTGATATAATCTACTTACATCAGATGAACCAGTTACTGATTGATTTTTTACTATTTGTTTACTTAAAACATTTAAGTAATCTAATGCAAATATAGATGCTGAGTATTCCGTTGTATCTATTAAAGATACTCCATTTTTATCAAAGTATGCTTTAGCTGCTTTAGTTGTTCTAATAGTTGTATTATTTTTTATATCATATGCGATTGCATCAGTATTATCTAATGTATAATTTTCAAAATAAGATGATATGAATGTAAATGGTGTTTCCGATAAATTGTTTTGAAATGATGTATATGCTGCAACTTCTTTTCTTAAAAATTGTCTATTCAATGTTAAAATATTAGATGCTGATGCAAAACTTCCACTATAATTCTTTAAAGATTCAACACCACCAACAGAAGCACTTATAAAGGCAGAACCACTATATACACCTTCAAAAGATGGTACTGGTAATTCTCTATTAGATGTTACCAACATTGTTACAGGTTGAGTTACAAAACTATTATTTGTTACTTGACATGATAACACAATTGATGAAACTCCAGTGGGAGTTGCATATATCTCATCTTGTTCTCCAGTCAGATTTGATACTACTGACTGGAATCTGTTTAACGGTACAAAAACTTCTGCCATTTTTTTATTTTTATTTATCTTTTAAATTTGAAGTGCCAATGAGAACGGAGTTACTAATGAGAATAGAGATTTACTAAATGTTCTACCCACAAGAGTACCAGTTGCCTGATTAATACTTAAACCAGTACCAATTCTAAAGTCACCATCTTGGTTACCAGAGGTAAAGAATATTCTACCACCACCCAATTCGGTAATTTCATAAATTGGATTAGCAACACCACTACCACCCTGATTTGGAGGAAGTGCTTTGAAAGTTACACCACTACCATTGTAAGAGTAGTCAATACCAGTTGCCACAATTAATGAACCAAATTCTTCTAATGGTGCACCTGCTGCTATAAACTCTGCCCTAGTTCTTAAGTAACGGTTTGTTTCAAGTGTTTCCAGTCTTTGTTTAAATATTACTTCATCAGCTTTTCCGTATTGTCCTGTGTAGTAAGATTCTGCCGCTGCAATACCTCTTTCGTTACCACCATATAATAGGTCAGTAGCACAAGCATCTACAATCAACCCAGTATCACGAGAACAACTTGCTTCGTTATAAACTAAGTAAGGGAATGCTCCATTTGTATATCCAATTGCTCTTTGTCTTAATTCATCTTTAGCTGCAACTAATCTTTCAGCTGCCTGTCTTCTCTTAGTTGATGGTGCTAAATAAGTAAGTTGTGTATTTGCAATTACTTTTTCAGAAATTCCTCTTGCGAAATCAATACCATCAACAGTTTGTAATTTTTGTCCAACAGTTCCATTATCAGTATAACTATCATAGATAGCCACAGAAGGAATCTTATAGTAGTAAGAACCAGCTTCAATACTTCTTTCATTACCACCATAAACTAAGTCAGTTCTGATAGCATCTATAATAAATCCTAAATCACGAGAACAACTTACTTCGTTGTACTTTAATGTACTCCAAGAAGAACTTAAGAATGTTATAGTTTCTTTTTGTATTAATGTCTTATTGTACTTTAATAAGTCAACAGTTGTTAATAAAGATGCTGATGGTAGTTGGAAAGTTGGATTTGTTACAACTTTACTTGCTAATCTACCAGCATATCTTACACCCGTAATAGTTGGGTCTAATTGATTTGATTCAGATGGAACACCAGCTACAGTTGCTTTAGATGGGAATAAGAAATAGTAAGTACCAGCGGTAATTGCTCTTTCGTTTCCACCATATAATACATCGGTTGCTGCTGCATCTACTAAGAAACCAATATCACGAGAACAACTTGCTTCATTGTAGTAAACAGTACTCCAAGAAGAACTTACATAAGCGATACCTTCCGCTTGTATGAATGATTTGTTCTTTCTAAGTAAATCAAATGATGCAGATGCTTCTAAAGATGCAGTTTGGAATACAATATTTTGTATAACTTTCTGAGCTACTCTACTTGCGTAATCAATACCTTCATTGGTTTGTCTAACTTGCGTAGTTGTTGCTTCAGATGGGTATCTATAATAGAAATCACCACTCATCACACTTCTTTCATTTCCACCATATAATAAGTCAGTTGCTACACCATCTACGATGTAACCAACATCACGTCTACACTTAGTTTGGTTGTAGTTGAATGTACTCCAACTAGCAGTTAAGTAGTTCATAGTTTCATCCTGTATGAATTCTCTATTGTTTCTTAACAATTCAACCGATGCTGATACTATTTGAGATGCTGTCACAAATGTTACACCAGCTATAACTTTAGATGCAACTCCACCAGCAAAATCAATTGCGTTTACAGTTGATTCTAATTGAGAACCAGTAGCTTGTGATGGATATTTGTAATAGTAAACTCCAGCTTTAGAACTTCTTTCGTTACCACCATATAAAATATCAGTTGCTACCGCATCTATCAATAAGCCCACATCACGTCTGCACTTAGCTTCGTTATAATTGAATCCAGCCCAAGAAGAACTTACATAAGCAATTGTTTCAGCTTGTATGAATCCTTTGTTTTTCTTCATTAATGCATGTGATGCTGAAGCGTGTGCTGATGCAGTTACAAATAATGTATTTACAATTACTTTTTGTGCTAATTGTCCAGCATATCTAATACCATCTAATGTTTCATCTAATTGTGAACCAGTTGCTGATGATGGATATAAGAAATAGTACTTACCAGCTGTTAATGTTCTTTCATTACCACCATAGTACACATCTGTTGCTACCGCATCTAAGATATATCCTACATCTCTCTTACATTTAGATTCATCATAAACAAATGGAGAATCGGTATTAGAACCAGTAACCCAAGATGAACTAATATAAGCAATAGTTTCATTTTGAATAAATGGTTTGTTGGAATTTAATAATTCCCAAGCAGTTCTTCTTTCTAATGAAGCGGTTACATACTCAACATTTTGTAAAATGTTTTGTGCTAACTTACTTGCGAAGAATATACCATCTAAAGTAAAGTTTAATTGAGCTCCAGTTGCTTGTGATGCAGATTCAAAGTAGAATTTACCATTTACGATTGATGCAGAATCTACACCAAACAACATATCTTCAGCTGCTCCACTTATAATCAATCCAACATCTCTCTTACACTTACTTTCATCATAAGAAGCTGTACTCCAAGAAGAACTAATGTATGCAATAGTTTCGTTTTGAATAAATCCTATGTTTTCTTTTAATAAGTTATAAGCGTACCATACATTTGATGCAGTTGATGGTGATGTGTAATTAACAGGAGTTCCGGCTACACCAACACCATTTGCCACAATATTAGTTACTATTGAAATAGATGCTGATAACAATGATGCCTCATAAGCAGTACCATAAGATGAACTTAAATACTGATTTGATGTTGTGAACTTAATACTTTGTGATGTATTTGCTACTAATGTAGGAATTACACCCAAACCATTTTGAACAATATCAGTTACTATTGCAAATGATGAACTCACTCTATTAACTTCATAAGCTGATGCTGAATTTGAAGAAGTATATTGAGTTGTTCCAGTTACTTTAATATTATTTGCCGTATTAAGAATTATTTGTGGCGCTGATATTAAATTACTATTGATAATTTGTTCACTTAATCTTCTAGCATAATCAATAGCCGTAGTTGTTTCAACAACTTGCTCACTTTCAGTTGCTAAAGAAGGATATAAGTAATAGAATTCACCAGCTTTGTTACTTCTTTCGTTTCCACCATATAATAAGTCAGTTGCTACCGCATCTACAATATATCCAGTATCTCTAGCACACTTACTTTCAATGTAATCTAATTCAGGGTATTTAGCGTTTACAAATGCAATACTTTCACTTTGAATAAATCTCTTATTATCAATCAATAAATCGTATGCAGCTTGAGTTTCAACTGATGGTGTAAAGTATTGCTTATTAACAACAACATTCATTGCTGTTCCTTTAGCGTATCTTACTCCAGTTAATGTTGGTTCTAATTCAGTTGTAGTTGCATTTGATGGGTATCTATAATAGTAATCGCCAGCTATAATACTTCTTTCATTTCCACCATATAATAAATCAGTTGCTACCGCATCTACTATATAACCAATATCTCTCTTACAAGTTGATTCATTATATCCGAAATCAGACCAAGAAGAACTAATGTATGCGATTGATTCCGATTGTATGAATGATTTATTGTTTAATAAAGTAACATACGATGCTGATGTTTCTGCTGAGAAGTGTAAACTTTCAGATATATGATATAATCTAGTATTTAACACTGCTTTTTGAGCCACACCACTTGCGTATTTCAATGCACTTACAGTTTGGTCTAATTGAGATGAAGTTGCTTGAGATGGGTAATCAAAATAATACTTACCATTTGTCAATGATGCGGAGTTACCACCAAATAATAGGTCATAAGCCGCTCCACTAACAATCAATCCAACATCACGTCTACACTTAGCTTCATCATAGTAGAATGAACTCCAAGATGAACTCATAAATGCAATCGTTTCATTTACAATTAAATCAGTATTTGTAATTAATAAATCATAAGATGAAGTTATCTTAGTATTTGTGTTTGGTGTTAATGATGGTGCCTTATATACAATTGAGCTTGTACCATTATTTAACAAACTATCAATTACTAAACCAAATGATGCAGATACTAACTTTGATTGTAAGTTTCTATTAACACCATCGTTTATTATTGTTTGATTTGTATCAGTTACTTTAAAACTTGCTGATGTATTTTCTACTAAAGTAGGAATTACATCCCTTCCGTTTTCAATAATATTCAATACAATACCAAATAAATTAGATATTCTATCTTTCTGATATGTTGAACCAGATATAGATGAATTATACTGAGATACTCCGGTTAATTTTATAGATGCTGATGTATTTGCTACTAATGTAGGTATTGAGCCCGTACCATTTTTTATGATATTAATTATATTACCATATGAAGAACTTACACTAGCAGTTTGCTGATTATAAGTACCATTTGATAAAATCTGATTAACAGAAGAAATATTATACAATGTTGGTCTATCTAATTCAAATCCATATTGGAAATTATTTACCAATGAATCAGGTAAAGATGCTTCACCATTATAAATAATATCTCTAATCAATCCAAATGATGCAGTTGTTTTACCAACTTCAATTGAACTTGCTGATATTGATGATGAATATTGAGTTTCATTGGTTACTTTAATTGCACTATTTGTATTTGATACAATTGTAGGTTTCCAACTCAATCCATTTTCAATAATTTGAGTTACTATTGCAAATGATGAACTTACTGCTGTAATTTCATTACTTCCACCATTTATAAATGATGTGTATTGATTTACATTTCCAACTTTTATATTACCATCGGTATTATTTTTTCTAATAGGTGATGCTAATTTTATGTTTTGTGCAACTAATTTAGCCACAGCTTTAGCGTAATCAACACCAGCAATAGTTTCTCTAATTTGAACTTGCTTAGTTGCTAAAGATGGATATCTATAATAGTAATCCCCAGCTAAAGAACTTCTTTGATTACCACCGTAGAAAAGGTCAGTTGCTACCGCATCTACAATATATCCAACATCACGTCTACATTTAGTTTTATTGTATTTTAAATCAGGGAATTGAGCATCTACATATTGTATAGTTTCATCCTGTATAAATACTTTATTTTGTTTTAATAAACTATACGATGATGATACAAATTCAGTAGGTGCTACCAATATTGTGTTTGCTATTACCTTTTGTGCAACACCAGCCGCAAATTTAACACCTTCAAGTGTTTGGTCTAATTGTGCATCGGGTGAAGCAGAACCACTAACGATTGCTTTTGATGGATATAAGTAATAGTATTCACCAGCTTTAGAACTTCTCTCATTTCCACCATATAATAAATCAGTTGCTACATTATCTACAATGTACGCAACATCTCTACTACAAGAAGCTTGGTTATAATAGAACCCGTCAACACCACTCCAAGAAGATGATAAGTAAGCGATAGTTTCGTTTTGTATTAATGGTTTATTTCTAAATAATAAATCCCATCCAGCTAATTCAGAAGTAGTTGGAATTTGCAATAATTGATTTGCTACAATTTTTTGTGCAAGTCCTTTAGCGTATTTAATACCATCTAATGTTTGGTCTAATTGTCCAGACTCATTACCATCACCTTCAACAGTTGCCAATGAAGGATATAAGTAATAGTATTCACCTGCTTCAGAAACTCTTTCGTTTCCACCATAAAGAATATCAGTTGCTACCGCATCTACAATGTATCCTACATCACGTCTACACTTAACATCATTGTAATTAAACATACTCCAAGAAGAACTCACAAATGCGATTGTTTCATTTTGGATAAGTGTTTTATTATCAAATAATAAGTTGTAAGCAGTTTGTGCTGAAATTGATGCAGTTACAAATACTGAATTTTTAAGTATTTGTTGTGTCAATCCTTTAGCGTACTTAATACCACTTAATGTTGGACCTAATTGAGTTGTAGTTGCCGTAGATGGTTCGTAATAATAATATCTACCAGCTTCGTAACTTCTCTCATTACCTCCGTAAACGATATCAGTTGCTACCGCATCTAAGATATATCCTACATCTCTCTTACAAGTTGTTTCATTGTATGAGAACTCACTCCAACTAGCCGATACATATGCAATTACTTCGTTTGCTATAAAGTTCTTATTACTTACAATAAGGTCTTTAGCTTGCAATTTGTTTTGTGATACTTTTTGAAATTGTTGATTTCTCAATAACTTATCTGCTAAGTTTTTAGCGTAAGTTACACCAGTCACAGTTTCTTTTAATTGAGAACCAGTTGCTGCCGATGGGTATAAATAATAGAATACCCCAGCAGTTATTGCTCTCTCATTACCACCCCACTTAGCATCGGTTGCAATTGCATCTAAAATATAACCAATATCTCTCTTACAAGTTGTTTCGTTATATTCTTTTGTACTCCAAGAAGAACTAATGTATTCAATAGTTTCATTTTGGATAAATGTTTTATTATTAATTAATAAATCATATGCTGTATTTGCCTGTGGTGTTGGTAAACTAAACAATGTATTTAATATTACCTTTTGTGCTAATTTACTTGCGTAGAATACACCATCTAAAGTTTGATTTAATTGTGCACCTTGCGCTTGCGATGGATACTCATAGTAGAATTTAGCATTAACTACCGATGCTGATACTGAATTGAATACTAAATCTTCCGCTGCTCCACTAACAATTAAACCGATATCACGTCTACACTTAGCTTCATCATAAGATGCGGTACTCCAAGAAGAACTTAGGTAAGCAATTGTTTCATCCTGAATGAATGAGATGTTGTTCTTTAATATACCATAAGCTATCCATCTATTGTCATTACTCACCGCACTTCCGTAAGATGATGTTGGTAATGATAATGTAGTTAGAGTAGAACCAGTACCATTTGCAATTATATTTGTTACTATTGAAATTGATTGAGATATCAATGTTGCTTCAGTAGAAGTTGCAGATGAACCAGAAATATATTGTGGTGTATTTGTTACTTTAGTATTATAGAATGTATTTGAAATAATATTTGGTAACGAACCAGTTCCGTTTTCTAATATGTTTATTACATTATTAAATGATGCCGTAATACCATTAATTCTAGAACCACTAACATTTATTGAAGATGAATATTGAGTACTATTTGTTAATTTAACTAAACCATTTACATTCTTAACTAATGTAGGTAATGA
>JACCDX010656106.1_pt1 | contig 17553 bp, 16 predicted proteins | sample 7449681 | NCBI WGS metagenome assembly JACCDX01 (sample SAMN15323450, study PRJNA562643) | freshwater metagenome | isolation source: river surface water | place: USA:Blue River Watershed | collected 2017-08-18
ATATTTATATACTAGACGATTATATGAATGTTATCTAAAATGACTAACATTGATAGTATTTTCACTGTTTTCCTTATAAAGTATAACTATCAACTTTATAAGCAGTCGCCTGTTGGAGACAAAACGATTGTATGTCCATCTCCATCAAAATCAGCATTGTAAGGACGTGTAACTGATACATTTAATCTAAAAGTTTTATATGGTAATGGGACAACTTCGTGTTGCATCATACTCATACGATGTAAAGAAGGTTGTCTATTAAATAATACAATATCACCTTTAATAAGATGTCTATTGACTATATCACCATTATCTAATTCTAGATTTTTAGTATCAATATAACTTAAAGAAATAACTTTACCAGAGTTTTTTTGTTTATAGGATTTTGCACCTGGATAAACTTTATCGCCATTTCTGACTGCTGCAGTAAGTCTTTCTTTATTATAATTATTCACCTTTTCAGGGAATGTTAAATTTTTGCAAATATCTATTGGCACACCTAATTGATTCAATTTTAATCTTGGGTCAGGTGTAATAACAGAACGAGCACTAAAATCAACTCTTTTCGAATCGGATGCTTCAACCATGCCATTTACAATTTGTAAATAGTTTAGGTTTAGGTTGCATCCTACAACGACTCAGTCGCCCGAGTCAGGACTATATCTTAAGCATGAAAACCTAAGGTTTTTCTTAAACCTTTCCTCTTAGTAAGAAGTTAAGTATAAGGAGAACTTTTTAAATTTTCAAACCCATTCCTATTTAGTCTCTGAACCTTATTCAATACCCTTCCTTTTAAATTAAGAAAGAGAATCGAATCTTGGCTGCGGATAGTCTCCGTCTGATTTCTCAGAACTACCATCTCGTTATTACGATACCTGCGCCATTACGCACAGTGCAAAATAATTATTACTAATTATAAGCCGTAGAGATGTTTTTTACGGAGGTGTTCCCGAACAATTTAAGAATGTTGCAAAAAGACTATGTCTTTTCACTAGGTAGTTATATCATCTCACGATGACCCAAATTACAGCGTTTTCCTATATAGGGAATTGAGTATCCTATATAGCGCCTACCTGTTTTGAGCAACTCATGAGGGGTCCTAATCCCTCAAATTACCCATTAAATTACCACGCACACGACCTTCTTTTGATTTCAATCTATCCATAATGGCTTTAAGAGCACGATTACTTCTAGTTTGAGCAGGAGGCATACCTGGAATACTATTGTTAATTAAAGTAGCGACATGGTATTGTAATAATTGATACCATTCATCGATAGTTTTTTTATTAGATTTAGAATCTATTTTATGTTTTAACGTTTTATTTGTTTTAATAATATCACAAAGTTTATGAGTTAAATCATCTTCCATACGTGTGTTATTATCAGCACGAACAGATGGACGAACATAAGGAGGTGGAACACCGAGAACTGAACAGATTAACCATTCAGGTCTGCAGAGTTGTTTATTAAATCCCATAGCAGTAATATCAGCATCAGAAATACGTCTAAAAATACGTTCAACATCATCTGCATCCCAAATAATTTTAGGATTAGGATTATTGACATTGCCGTCTGCTTTCCATTCAACTTCTAATTGCCCAAGATTTTGGGTAATAGTTTTAATAGAATTAGGTTTTAAAGCCCCACAACCATCATCACATTTATCACCACAACGTTTAACTTTAGAGGTTAAAAGAGAAACAGCATTAAATAAACTAACACCTTTTTTAGAATTAGTTAATTTACGGATTTCAGGTTCATTTGGTGAAATAAGTAATTTTGAACATCTCCAACAAATATTGGATAAAATTTTAATAATATATTTTTTATATTGCATATGAAACACTTTTTTAGCAAGTTCAATATGACCGAAATAACCTGGACAATGATGATTATTTAATTCATCAGTTGGACATTTACTTCCGTGATCTAAAACACCCATTCTTGGGTCAAATAAACCACCTACTTTAGGTTTATCACCATCATATGTTTCATTTGTATAAATTTCTGCTACTGAACGACGACGAATTTCATCCGGTGAAAGGATGGAAAATTGTAAGCCGATAACTCTTTGAATTTCAGCATTATAATCAATTTCTTGAAACATAGACATTTTTAATATATTATAATTGTTTATTTTTCTTAAATAAATATTCAATTTTTATCAAATTTTAATTTGATTATTATGTCTTTAAGTATTTTTAATCTTTAAATAAAATAATTTTTTATATAAATAAATATTATATATCTAAAAAAAATGAATAAAAATAGAAAATCACCTATTAGAAAAAGATTATCTATGAAAAATAAAATTAATAAATCAATTAGAATTAGAAAGCAAGTCCCTTTGAATAAATTAAATGGTGGTCAAGATTCAGATTATTTAGAAAGACAATCACCTGAAAATAATAAAGGTAGTATTTTAAAAGAGACTATTCCTAGAAATGTTTTTGAAGAGATGTTATCTAAAAAATTTATTAAACGAAATTCAACAGCAGAAATTTTAAAAAAAAGAGATAATAATGAATTATTAAATGAAATAAATAATTTGGATAGTAAATTTTTATTAAATAATTCTGACATTATAAAAAATATTAATAATAATGAATTTATTAAAGTTCCTGAAATTATTGAAAATAAAATAGAAAATATTATTATTAAAAATAAAGATAATATACCATTATCAAAAGAAGAAATAACCGCTTTTAATATTAAATCAATTATTGAAAGTTCTAATTTAGATAATGAAATTTACAAAGAAGTATCTGATAATGAAATAATTAAAAAAGAAAATCTAGATGATATAATTACAATGCAATGTTTTACAATTAATTTAGGTAAAAGAAATAAAACAATTAATGATGATGATAAAGATAGAATTAAAACTCAATTTCGCAATTTTTTTGAAAAAACTAGAGGAGAGATTAATTTTCACCATAATGGAGTATATCCTACAATTTTATTTATAGGTATTCAAAAGGTATATGGTAATACTGATTTTACAGAATTATTAAAAGAAATATTTAATATTTATGAATATGAATTAGTTAAAAATGAATATAATATTGAATTAGAATTAAACAATTTAATATTTATTAACAAAAATAAATTAAATTTATTAAAAACTATAGAAACTTTATCAACAACATTTACAAATGAATCGAAAGGTTCTGGAAACAAATATAAACCCGGAGCTCTTATTACAAAATTAAATATTCAAGATACTTTAGGAATTGATATACCATTTATATTTATAAATATTTGCTTACCAAGTTTGAATGAACGTCCAATAAGAGTTAATAAAGATAGTTATTTGTATAAACTAGCATTATTTATATTAAATCCAGAAAACAAATTAAATTTATTAAATTCTAATGTTATTTTACTTGGTAGTTTTAATTATAATTTAGATTTCAATGCGATTCTAATGAATAATTTAAATAGCACATATGAAATAATTAATAATAAAGGTGAAAAAGAAAAAAAATCAAATAATATATGCACTACTCTTAACTTATTTAAAAGTAAAATTAATACAATTCCTAAATTAGAAGAATTTTTAAAAAATAGTTGGTATAAACGTTCATTTGAGAATTTTAAAAAAGAATTAATTGATAGAAAAAAACTAGAACAAAATAATATAAATTCTAGTGACCCTAATCAGTTTTTAATATCAGATTTATCAACTTTATATGGATATCCTTTATTGCGTAGTTTATATAATGAATGGCTTGAGAGAAATGGTTATTTAATTCCTAAAAATAAAGATTATCTAAATAAGACACCTTTAATAAAAAATATATTTTCTGAAAATCCTATTTATTATTGTCAAACATGTGAGCTTAATATTGATGAAAAATATAACAAAATATTCTTTTATGATAAAGCCAATAATATTACTTTATTTGGTAAAGAAACACTAAAGAAAAATAACTTACCTACATGGTGTGATCGTATTTTTTATTCAATAAATTATCAATATAAAAATATGTTTTTACCATTTAATAATAATTCTACTGCTGGATATACCGCATTAAGTGGTTTTTTTAAAGATTCTTCTCATTTATCTATATCACAATTATTTATTATTAATAAAAATGGTAGTAAAAGAGATAATAAAAATAAAGTTAATAATGAAATTGAAAAAGCTATAAATACTACATTTTATGAAAATAAAAATAATTTAAATAATGATATTAAATTAATAAATAGTATTTTATTAAATGTAAATAACTTTGTTTATCGTGGTTCTACACCTAAATATTAATAAAATAATAAAATTTGATTTATTATTTAATAATAATATAATATTAAAAACATACAAAATGGATTCTGAAGATAATAATCAAAATATTACTACTCCACGTATTTACAATACAAGATTACAATCTAAATTAAAATCAAATACTGATTCTGATTTAGATTCTAGTAATAATCAAATTTCAAATTTAAAATTACCAAAAAGAACTTATAAGGTTGAACCTATTGACCATGAAAGAGTTAATCATGAAGATAAAAAATTTAAAAAGAATGATTCAATTTCGGATATTTTAAAATCTTTATTAAATAAAAACAATAATGTCATTAATATTTTTAACATTAATGATTCATTAAATGATGATGATGAAGATTTTTCAGATATGGATTTAGAAGATGATAATTCTGAATTAGAAGCCAATTACGATGATGATAAATCTAATGATTCTGATTCATCAACTAGTGAATTTGATAATTTCTTAGAAGAAATGGAAAAAAAGAATATTTATTATTCTGAACCTGAAATTGAATATTTAAAAACATTAAATATTGAACAACGTAATGAAATTGTTAAATTAGAAACTAAATTATATGATACTAATAAAAATGATGTTCCATTACGTTTTCGTATTTTAAAATTAAATATTAAAGAAGGTATCAAATGGAATATTTTAAATATGATTGAACAGTCTGATAGTAATCAAGCCGATAATGATAAATATATTAATTGGGTTAATTATATTACTAAAATCCCATTCGATATTTATCATGATAATAAAATTAATAATAAATCTGATATCTTAAATATTCGTAATTATTTAGTTAATGCGCGTAAAACCATGGATGAATCTGTTTATGGTCATGATACAGCTAAAACCCAGATAATATCATTATTATCAAAAGAAATTTCAAATCCTAGTCCAATTGGCAATGTTATAGCTATAAAAGGACCGATGGGTAATGGTAAAACAACATTAATTAAAAATGGTATTTGTAAGGCTTTAAATCGTCCTTTTGCATTTATTGCATTAGGTGGTATGAAAGATTCATCCAGTTTAACAGGATTTGAATTTACTTATTCTGGTTCTAAACCGGGACGTATTATTGAGGTTTTAATTGAAACTAAATGTATGAATCCAATTATTTACTTTGATGAATTGGATAAAGTAAGTGATAGTGGTTATGGACAAGAAATTATAAATACATTAATTCATTTAACAGACCCTTCTCAAAATAAGGAATTTCATGATAAATACTTTTCAGGTATAGATTTTGATTTATCTAGAGCAACATTAATATTCTCATATAATGATGAAAACTTAATTAATCCAATTTTATTGGATAGAATGGTTAAGATTAAAACAGATGATTTTAGTGTTGATGATAAAATTAAAATTGCTAAGAATTATTTATTACCGTCCGTATTAATTGAATATGGTATTAGTAATAATGAAATTACAATTTCAGAAGATGTTATACGTAATATAATTAATAATAATACTAATTCTGAAAAAGGTGTTAGAAATTTAAGAAGATGTTTAGATACTATTATTTCAAAGATAAATATTTTTAAATATCTTGAAAATAATAACGATAAATTAGTTAATTTTAATATTAAGAATTTTAAATTACCATTTGAAATTACATCAGATAATTTAAAGATATTCTTACATGATAATAATTCAATTGATAATTCTTGGATGAATATGTATTTATAAATAAATCCAAATAGTGAATATGTATTTATTTTTTTTTCTATAAATTATATATATTAATAATGGAAGTAGTTAGTCCTGCAAAAGAAGTATTGTCTAGCGCGGTTAATGTAGGTGAAGTAGTTGTTTCAAATGGATTAGGTGTAGTTACCGAAGGAACAAGTGCATTTATGAATCTTATGAAAGATTTTAATGTTATAGGTTTTGCATTAGGTTTGATTATTGCAAATAATATTACAGAATTAGCAAATGCATTTATTGATGGTATAATTATGCCAACAATTAAACCTTTTTTAGAACGTGTAAGTAAAGGAAATAAAACAGAATTTAAATTTGGTTCTATTACTCTTAATTTAGATAAATTAATTCAATCTTTAATTAAATTTGTAGCAATTGGTATTGTTATATTAATAATGATTAAGATAGGTGTTCAAATTAGCAAACCTGTTCAATGGGTATCTATTAGAGAAGTTGCAGAAGGTGTTAAACTATGAGGAAACCAAGGTTTCCTTCTGAACCTTCCTTTGGGTTATCACCCACTTGAATAATGAGCTCGACGCATTGAATGCGGGGCGAATCCAGTATAAAAATATGCGGATGGCAAAGCCATTCCTGTAGCAAAGCTTCAGGATAGACTTAGTTTATAAATATACATAATACATAATAATATGCGAAAGCATTAAATAATGTTTTTTAAATCAAATCTCACTAAATTCATCGATTATTATTACAAATATGCTGATGGCAAAGCCATTCCTGTAGCAAAGCTTCAGGATAAACTAAGTTTATAAAGATAAATCATACATAATAAATAGGCAAAGCCTTGAATAATGTTTTTTTAAATCAAATCTCACTAAATTCATCACCTATTGGTATGGAAATCGCCCAGCATTCAATGAGCTAGAAATTTAATTACTGGGGACGGGCAAAGCCCTTACCTGTTTCTCAGGTTGTATAACCACTAAAGGGGGTTTTGGGGATTAATCCCCATAATAAGTATTATATAATACAGCTAATACACCTAATGGAACTAAAGTTTGAGGAGTTAATGTAAGCATAGTTAAACCAGATAATTTAAGAAAATTACCGAATAAAGGGTCATCGATTATAGGTAATTGTTTTGGAATAAAACCGCCGACTTGTTCATCTTTAAGAACTTTTTCAAGAGCATCTCTACCTAAAATTAATGCAAATGGAACTAAAGTAGCAGAATTTAAAGTTTTAATACCTTGATATTTTAAGAATAAATCTAAAATACGATTACCATAAATACGTTTTACATATTTATTTAATGAACCACCTTTTTGAGTTTCACCTTTAGTAGCTAAATTATATATAAACATAACTACACCTAAAGGTACAAGGGTGTCCATAGTTAATGACATTGCAGTAAGACCAGCTAATTTAAGAGCATTACCAATTAAAGGGTCGTCTATAATAGGAAGACCTTTACCTTTATTTGTTTTAACTTTCATAACAACAGATTCAAACGCATCTTTTCCACTTAATAAAGCAATCGGAACTAATGACGCAGTTGATAATGTAGTAATACCCATATATTTAAGATATAAATCAAAAACACGATTACCTACTAAACCAGACGCAAAGTCATATAATTTATCAGATACTTTTTTAATAGAGGACATATGTATATATTATATAAATATAAAATTTATTATTTTATAAAAGAAAAATTAGATTTCTAAATATATAATAAATAATGTTTAATCCAATGTTTTTTATAACAAGTTTTATAAATCCAACTGAAATAATAGGTTCTATTAAAAATAATCCAAATAGTTTAATAATAATAATCGCAGTATTAATCGCAATTATTTCATTATATTATTTATATAAATTTTATGCAAAATATGAGTTAAAACTTGTTCCCAAAATAGGACAGAAAGAGCCTACATTTTTATTAGATGGTTTATTAGGAGATAAAGAACAATCATTTGACTCCAAATATTTCTTAAAATCATCAACTGGGAATGAATATACTTTTAGTTTTTGGTTATATTTAAATAGTATAGACTTTAATTATGGTGAATGGAAACATGTATTAAGTAAAGGTAATATTGGTCTAAATGAACCTGAACAAAGTCCTGGAATTTATATACATCCAAAGAAAAATGCATTAAGAATAATAATTGCGACAATTAATGGAGTAGAATCATTTGATATAGATGATATATATTTAAAAAAATGGGTTCAAATTGCTATAACTGCAAATGATAATACTTTAGAAATTTATATGAATGGTTCATTACTAAATACTTATATATTAAAGAGTAGAGCTAAATTTTGTGATGGTAATTTAACAGTAAATTCAAAAGGTAATTATCAAGGTGCAATTGCATCTATTGATTATTTTCCAGAATCAAAGACATCTAGTAAAATATATGATATTTATACATATGGACCCGGTAAAGAATCATTAACACAAAAAACATACAGAACATTAACATTTGGTGCAGACCCAATGAATAAATTAATTAGTAAATTACCGGAATCATCTACTGTAGGTCCAAATCCTGTTCAGATTGTTACTAATAAATCATAGACATAAAATAGTGTATAGAATATTCTCTATTTATATAATAAATGGATTGTAAAACAATAAGTTTATTATTAATTGCGGCAGCAATTGGATATGCTATATATACTGGTAATGCAATACCATTAGCAATTATTTTAACAAGTGTATTAACAGTATATACAGTATATGATAGATTGATAGTAAATGGACAAAAAATAATATTTGAACCGGTTGAAAGTGGTAAAGAATCTAAAACAATAGACTCAAGTTTATTTAAATTAAATCATCATTATAATGGAGTAACTTTTACAAATACATTTTGGTTATATATTCAAGATTTAAATTATAATTTTATGAATGAAAAAATGATATATGAAAAAGATAAAATGCGTGTTTATTTAGCTAAAGTATCAAATGATATTATAATTGAAATGCCTATATATGATAGTAAAACTGTAGAAAAAATAATTGTTAAAAATGTTCCAATTCAAAAGTGGGTTCAAATTGCTATTATTATAGAAAATAGAAATGTTGATGTATGGATAAATGATGTATTATATTCATCAAAATTATTAAGTAATATGCCTAAAATAGATGATAGTCTTCCATTATATGTTAATAGAAATGGTGGTTTTGGTGGTTATATTTCAAAATTTTATTTTTATGATAAACCATTAAGTAAAAGATTTATTCAATTTATGTTTTCATTTGGACCTATTATAGGTGCTCCATTTGAAATTATCAGAAAATTATGGTATTATATACGTGGTTATCCAATTAATTTTACTTTAAATGCATCAGTACAAGTATCTACGAATGAAACAGTATAATAGTAGTTAAAAAAAAAATATTAAGAAATAAATATTTATAAAATGTTATAGTTATTCCAATAATATTTTATGTATATATTATAATATATAATGGAAGTTCCAGCTGCAGTAACAAATGTTTTAAATAGTTCTCCAAATAATAAATTTATAATTCTATTTATAGTTGCATTAATTGTTTTATTTATAATTAAAAAATTATATGATATGCGTAATTCAACTGATAAATATGTTATTAATAAGGGTTTAATTAAAGGTAATACTAATCTTAAAGTAGATAATGGTAAATTACCATTAATTAGAGGAACATATGAAAATACATATTCAATGTGGTTATATTTAAATGATACTGTTCAAAATACTAAAGCAACACATATTATGCATATTGGTAATCCAGAATTAACTAGAGCAGGTCCATCTATTTTTTTAAAACCATATAAAAATGATTTATCAATTAAATTTTCATTATTAAACAAAGAAACTAGATTTACTGACGGTAATTTGGGTAAAGCACCTGCAAATCAAGAGTGTAAATTTCCATATAAAATAAATTGGAATTCTGTTGGTATTACTAAACCAAATGGTGTATCAGATAATATGCTTATTAACACTTGCGAACAAACTAAAGATAATTATTCTAAATTTGGTTATTGTCCTGTAAAATTAGGTAAAAATGGAATAGTCGAAAATATTAATGATTTTGGTTCATGTGGTCCATCTTCAATGGATCCAAATGTAAATAAAGGTTTATTAAATACCCACACATGTGATATTGAAAATATTCCATTAAAAAGATGGTTTCATTTAGTAATTACAGTAAGTAATGATGTTATTGAAGTATTTATAGACGGGCGTTTAGTTAAGACTTGTGTTATGAGTGGATTACCATTTATAAATGAAGGTGATTTAACAATATTTAGAGATAAAGATTTTGATGGTGTAATGGGAACTATTAAAGCATATCCATATACAATGTCTTCAACACAAGTATTTGATTTATATATGGGTGGTCCAAACGAAGATAATTCATTATTGGGAATGTTTAAAAAATTATTTAAATTATCAGTTACTATTACTTTTCCAGATAGTCAAGCTGCTAAAAATGCAGTAAATTCTGTTGCACCAGGAACAATTACATCTAAACCAAATACTTTAAAATCAAATCCAGATACACCATCAAGTTATAAATTTAGTATTTAATTTTCTAAATATTATAATATATAAATAATGGACCAAGGACTTATGATTATTTTAGCTTGTATTGCAATTGTTATAATTTATTTATTATATAAGAAATATAAGGATTATTCTCAAACTATAAATGGTATTGAAACTAAATTAGTTGATGGTAAAAAAAATGCACAAACTGCAATTGTTATACCTAGAAATACATTACCAAATGTGCGTATTGGTAAAGAAATGACTATTCATTTTTGGATTTATATTCGTGATTGGAATTATAATTTTACTAAACCTAAACATATAATTCATTTCGGTGATAAAGATGCTAATAGTTCATCACCAGGTGTTTGGTTACAACCTAAAGATAATGGTTTAATAGTTAGATTTGATAATCCTTCTCGTCAAAAGGGTATTTCAATGAATCCTTTAACAAATCCAGCTATGATAGGTGAAAAGAAAGAATGTGATGTTGTTAATATTCCATTACAAAGATGGAATCATCTTGCGATTGTATTAGCTAATAAAACATTAGATGTATATTTAAATGGTAAATTAGAACGTAGTTGCACTACTGACGAGATTCCTTTAGAAAATTCAGGTGATGTTTATATTAATAATTTTGGTGGTTATGATGGCGAAATTGCAAATGTTATGTTTTTAAATAAAGCGATGAGTTCATCTGATATATATGCTAATTATTATAAGGGATTTAATGATATGAATCTTTGGAAACAATTTAAATCATTATTACCATCAATTCAAGTATCATTTAGCACTCAATAAAATTAATAAAAAATAGTTTATATATTTTATAAAGATAATCCTAATTTTATAAAATTTATATTTATATATAGTATATTAATGTCTGAAACTACTGAAAATATTCAATCCCAAATTACTGGTAAATTTAATGAATTTATGACAAATAATCCAAATGGTAGTAAAATTGCTATGGTTGTTGGGGCTATAGTTTTATTAGTAGTTGGTGTTTCTATTATTCAATGGGCTATTAGAAGTTATAGAGCATGGAAACAATCTAAAGTTTGGTTATTAAAGGGAACAAAATCTGCTAAAAAAGGTAAGATTTTATTTCAAGACCCGGCACGCCCAGATGCAACACCAATTTACCGTTCTGATAATGAAGTTGGTGGTTTAGAATTTACTTATTCTATGTGGATATTTGTTGATGATTGGTCATATAAATATGGTCAATGGAAACATATAATGCATAAAGGTAATTCTACTTCATGGCCTAATCGTGCTCCAGGTATATGGTTACATCCAACTGAAAATAAATTAAGAGTTTATACAAATACTTTTAAGAATGTTGCTGAATTTGTGGATGTTGAAAATATTCCATTAAATAAATGGTTTCATGTAGCTGTTGCTGTTAGACAACAAGATATGGATATTTATATTAATGGTAATTTACTTAAAAGAAAACGTTTAGAGGGGTTAGTTAAACAAAATTCAGGTGATATTTACTTAAATTCATTCCGTGGTTTTAGCGGTTTTTTATCAAATATGCAATATTTCAATTACTATATTAACTTTGCTGAATTAGATAATATTTTAGAAACTGGACCAAGCACATCTACACCTACAGATGCAACTGATACAATTCCACCATATAATGCAATCAATTATTGGAGTAATTCAAAATAAGAGAACCTAGGTTCAGGTATGAAATACTTGATGCGTTGCAACAAATTAGGGCTTTGCCCGTCCCAGTCGCATCATAGATGCTCCTTCTTATACCTCTCCAATATTTAATTAAAGTATCCTAGGATAGGAATGCTAAGCATACAATCTATAAATTCAAAGAATTTATTGCCTTTTAAAATAATATCTTTATAATATATAAATATGGATACAGTTCATTTATGGAGATTATTAGTAATTTTATGTATTGCAGTTACAGGTATTTTTTATGTTTTCTTATATAGACCATTAAATATACCAATCCCTTTACCACATCCTTCTGAAATACCATCTTTTGATTCTTATTATGAACATTTTGTTGATACAATTGTTAAACCTGAAAATAAAGAAGCAGTTCGTTCTATGAAAGAATATAGATTATAAGAAGGAAACCAAGGTTTCGTTAACTTTAGTTAGCCAAAGAGCCACTATGTGGCTGTTTCCTTTTCATCCTTCCTTGGGTTATACAACCCATTAGGATAAAGTTTTTGCGCATTGAATGCGGGGCTCCGCCCCATTAAAATTAATTAATTTATAAACAAAACTATTTATAAACTAATTAGATTTGTAAAATGATTATATTTTCACTGAATTTATTAATAAGTCCGTATAGCGGAGCCATAAGCTGTTTTTCAGGTAGGACATTGACTTATATTTTTTTGTATCTAGTCTCACTAAGATTACTGTATATTAATATTGATAATTTATATTAAATCTCTTTTATTATTACATTTATCCATTGTTTCTACTATTTCACCTATTGAATTACAATTCTTTTTTTTATATAAATCAAAACAATAATTAGTATCATCATGATTAACCATACACCAATTCTTTTTTAAAAATCTATCACCATATCTTAAACCATCTCTTTCGATATCATCTTGTTTAATAAAGTCATTATTTATTTTTACAGGCATTTCTTTAGTATCATGAAATTGATAAATATATTGTAAAGTTTTATCAATTTTAGTTTCTTCATCTAAATCTGAATTCATATCGAGATTCGTATTATCATCCTTATTATTTATTGGATAAATTAAATCACTAAAGTTATAATTAGATAAACCACGTTGGTCTATACTCAAATAATTATAATTTTCAAAAGATTCTACATTTTTCTTTTTAGGTTGATTAGATTTAGAAGATGTATTCGATTTTGTTTTTGGTTTATTTTGGATAGATTCACTTGATGATTTATTCGGTAATGACACCGAAGTTTGTGTTTTTGTTTTATTTTTAACGGTATCACTCACTAAATTATTCGATGTTGATGGTGGTGTTTGTGTTTTAAGTTTATTTTCAACAGAATCATTAGAAGATTTATTCGGTAATGACACCGATGATTGTGTTTTTGGATTATTTTCAACTGAACCACTAACTGGTTTAGATTGAATATTCGCAGTAGAAGAAACAATTGATTTTGAATTTATATTATTATTTGTTTTTAATAAATTTTGGATAGATTCTTTATTATTTTTGAGAGTGCTTTCAAATTCATTATCATTTAAATCTAAATTTTGTTGAATCGATAATAAGGTTGGACTAGTTAAATTAGCTGAACCACATGTAATTGATAATTGTTTCGTATTATCACTAAGTTTTTCATATAAATTAAGATATTTCATTGAAATAACCAATGAGATTAAAGCAAGGGATAATGCAAATATAGAACTTGATTCCATTTAATATAAATGAAGAAATTTGATAAGATATTAAAAATTTATTCTATTTACAAAATAATAAAATGTCTAGTTTAATAAATCAAGAATTTAAATCATTCTTAGAAGATGCACATAAATTAGATTCAAATTTCCTTTATCGTAAAGGTCTATGTGGCTTATCTAATATAGGTAATACTTGTTTTATGAATTCCATTTTACAATGTATTAATCATACCTTACCTCTTACCGAATACTTTATGAGTAATGAATGGAAAGATGATTTACGCGAAGATAAACCTCATATTCAATTAGTTGAACAATGGAATAATCTCTCTAGAACTTTATGGTATCGTAATAGTAATATTACACCTGCGAATTTTTTTAGAGTATTAATCAATCTTATTCGTAGAATTGGTATTACACAATTTCAAGGATTTACCCAGAATGATAGTCAAGAATTTTTACAATTCTTTTTAGACTGTCTTCATACTGGTTTATCCCGTGAAGTAGTTATGAATATTAATGGCGAAGTCAAAGATGAAATAGATAAACATGCGTTTAAAGCATTTGAAAGTTGGAGAACATTTTTTAAAAATGATTTCTCAAAAATTATTGAAATATTTTACTCTCAATTTTATCAAGAAGTAATTACTATTAAAAATATTCCTTCTGATAATAATGATGAATCTAAAACATCAGAAATAAAAACAACTACTGAAATTTCATATTTATATGAACCTTTTAATAGTTTATCTTTAGAAATACCGGAATTAACCGATGAAAATACAAAATCATTAGATATTTATGATTGTTTAAATAATTTTACTCAAAAAGAATTGATTATTGAAACTGATGAAAAGAAAATTTATAGACACAGTTTTATTTGGTCTTTAGGTGAAATTTTAATTATATTCTTTAAACGTTTTTCGTTTGATTATGATTCTAGAAGAGGTCATAAAAAGTCTGTATTAGTTAATTTTCCTTTAGATAATCTTGATTTAACCCCATATGTTAAGGGTTATTGTAAAGATGAATGTGTATTTAATTTATATGCAGTTGTTAATCAAGTTGGTAGTCTTAATTCGGGACATTATTATTCTTATATTAAAAATACTGATGGTAATTGGTATTCTTTTAATGATAATATTGTATCAACACTTGATACGAATAGTGTAGTTTCAGAAAATGCATATTGTTTATTCTATCAAAAAACACAATAGATATATATAAAACATTATTTTTTTATCCTACTATATATTATAAAAATAATGTTTGAAGAAATTAGCCAAACTACTATGTTAATCGTCGCATTAGTGTTAATTACTATTATGTCATATTTTATGTTATCTTTATATGATAAACACAGTATTGATAAAGACGGTAAAGTTAAATCATTTTCTGATACAATTAAAAGTATATTTGGTTTAGAAGAAAGTAAGCCTAATACATCTACACCACCACCTATTAAAGATACTAAATCTGTTATACCTGTTAAACCAGTTATTAAAGTTCCAGAACAATCAATTTTAAAACAAAATAAACAAAAAGAAGTTTATAATATTGATAATAATGAATTTACTTATTCTGAAGCTCCATTGGTTTGTAAAGCTTTCAATTCAGAATTAGCTACTTATGACCAATTAAATCAAGAATTTAAAAAAGGTGCAAATTGGTGTAATTATGGTTGGACTCAAAATCAATTAGCTTTATATCCTACACAACAATCATTCTATGAAGAATTACAAAAAGGTCCTGTCAAAAATAGAACTTCTTGTGGTAACCCTGGTATTAACGGTGGTTATTTCGCAAATAAAGATTTAAAATTTGGTGTAAATTGTTATGGTATTAAACCAGAAGCTGACCCAGGTAAATTAATTACATTAGAAGACCAAGCAGATGATAAAACTAAATCTAAAGCCGGATTACCAACTGAATCTGATAAAAAAGTTAGTGATATTAAAGCTAAATTTGCAACGGGTGATTTAGATATTCGTCCATTTTCAAATGAAAAATGGTCTGCTTATTCATTTAAAAAATCTATTTATGTTATTAACCCACGTAATACTAATATGACTGTTCAAGATAATTTATCTGATAAAGAAAAAGACCCACGTAAATATGTAGGTTCAAATGATACTAAAGACGATGTTTTATAATATATTAAAATATTATAATATTTATAAATATTATAATGGATACTTTTAAAAATACTTTAAATTTAATATTAGATAAATTAAATAGTATAGATACACGTGTTAGCAGTTTGGAAACAAAAGTAGATTTAAATTATAAGAATTTAAAATAAGTATAAATGATATTAATGCAACATTAAATAAACAAAGTATTTATTTAGAAAATGAACTAACAAGTGGAGAAAGAATAGTAGAAATATTATAATACATAATTAAATTTAATTATTAAAATAAAATAATAATTGAATTTAAAATTTTAATTAAAAATCATGAATATAATCACTATGTAAATCTTCCGCTTTATTAAATTTATCTTCATCTAATTCATATATATTATTATCTGTATTTTGAATTATTATATCTGAACTAAGTTCTTTTATTTTATTTTTTTTAAATAATTTAAAAAATACTTGTTTCATTATATGAATATCTGCTAAAAAATAATAAAATAATTTATATTTATTTTCTTCAATAACTTCTGAATCTATATTCGTTATATTATATTTTTTACGATAATTTAAATCATCTCCATCATTATCATCTCTTTTAAAAAGTGTCCCATCTTCAGGTATTTTACTTTCTTTTACAAAATTTTTCAAATCATCTATTAACAATAAATTTATATTTGATTTAAATATATTATCATTATCAATACTATCATCATTTGATGTTAAGGTTATATATAAATTTATATTTTCTAACTTTATAGCATTTAAAATATTTACTAATAAAATTGATAATATTGTATTTAAATAAAATTTTGTTATTATTTCAATTTTACTTTTAAAATTTATCACTAAATCAATTATAACTTTATCATTATCTTTAATAATATCAAACGAAATTGTAAATAATTTTTCATTTTTACTATTTTTTTCATTCACAATCATTAATTCTATATCAAATTCTCTCTTTATACCATGTGTATTATTTTCTTCTAAATTTGTTGCGGATGCTAAAACCTCTAAATTTGATTTTATTTTATCACTTGTTATTTTTAAAATTTTACCATATGTAATATTCGTTTCTAATAATTTACTCATATCTGTCTTTATTTTTTTATTTTTACCTATTTCCCCTTCTATTAATATACCCTTTAATTCATGTATTTTAAAATTATTTATTAACAAGTCATTATTAATTTGAGGTAAATATATATATTTATTTTCTAATAAAACATCGTTTATATTTTTATTGTCAATTTTGCTATCTTCATCTAATTTAATAGTATCCGTTTCATCAGTATCATCTATCGTATTATTATCCTTAACATTATCATCCTTAACATTATCATCCTTAACATTATCATACTTCTCATCATCTATATTAATCAATGGTTTATCACTATCGTTATCGTTATCCTTCTCATCTTTTTCATCATCTATATTAATCAATGGTTTATCACTATCGTTATCGTTATCCTTCTCATCTTTTTCATCATCTATATTAATCAATGGTTTATCACTATCGTTATCA
>JACCDX011703643.1_pt1 | contig 17551 bp, 18 predicted proteins | sample 7449681 | NCBI WGS metagenome assembly JACCDX01 (sample SAMN15323450, study PRJNA562643) | freshwater metagenome | isolation source: river surface water | place: USA:Blue River Watershed | collected 2017-08-18
AGCAAACAACCCACGCCCGCCAGCAACAGTGCGCCACAGACGATTATCTCTGGCAGCGTGGCTTGCGACTGCAGCCAGAACACGCCTGCGAGCAGCCCGAGGGCAAAGGCGCGCAATCAGGCCATCATGAGGCTGCCAAGGCGTGGCAGGACGCGCGCCACATTGCGTGTGGTCTCTTGCGCGATCTCTGACAGTGACTGGCCACGCAGCTCGGCCAGTACCGCGGCGATACGGGGAATCTGCGCCGGCGAATTTTTTACCGGATGCAGCCATGCGGGAGAGATATCGGGGGCGTCTGTTTCAAGCGCCAGCGCCGACAAAGGCAGCAATGCTGCCAGGCGGCGTATTTGCAACGCGCGGGTGAAGGTCATCGCACCGCCGAAGCCGAGCACAAAGCCCAGATCGATGAAAGCCTGTGCCTGCTGCTGACTGCCGTTGAACGCATGCGCAAGACCGCCCGGCACCCGGATACGGCGCAAGTACTTGAGCAGAATGTCCTGGGAACGTCGCACATGCAAAATCACCGGCAGATCGAAATCACGCGCAATCTTCAGCTGTTCGCTATAAAAAAATTCCTGCTTTGCGCGCAGTGGTGCTGTGGTCAGCTCGGGAACGAAAAAATCCAGACCGATTTCTCCGATGGCGACAAAACGCGGGTCGCCCAGCGCAAGCGACACACGTTCACGAAGCAGTGTTAAATCATCCTCGCTCGCGTCGGGCACATACATCGGGTGAATGCCGAGTGCATACACGCAAGACGGCAGGGTCGCCGAAAGCTGCACGACAGTCTCGAAGTTAGCCCGCTCGACAGCCGGCACAACAATCCACGAAACGCCCGCAGCACGGGCTTCTTCTGACAATAGCGCTGCTGCGTCACCGAATTCGCTGGCATCCAGATGACAGTGGCTGTCGATGAACATGGCCGGTAGCGGTCAGCTGGCCTCTTGCTGCAGACCCTGATCCGATAAATGCATCAGCCGGTCGCAACGGTGGGCCAGCTCGGCGTCATGCGTGACAATGACAAAAGCAGTTCCCATCGTCTGGGCCAGCTCAAGCATCAGCGCAAAGACCTGATGCGCGGTATGACGATCCAGATTACCCGTGGGCTCGTCGGCGAGCACACAGGCCGGCTGAGTCACCAGCGCACGCGCCAGCGCAACGCGCTGACGTTCACCGCCGGACAGCTCGCCCGGCACATGAGAAAGCCGCGCCGACAAACCGACGCGGTCGAGCAAGCTGGCTGCCGCATCGCGCGCCTCGGCTCGAGACTGCCGGCGAATCAGCAAGGGCATGGCCACATTGTCGAGCGCAGAAAATTCCGGCAGCAGGTGATGGAATTGATAAACGAAACCAAGCGAATGATTGCGCAATTCACCACGAGCACTGTCAGACAAGGTGGCCAGATCATACCCCTGCAAATGCACGCTGCCCGTGGTCGGCAAATCGAGACCACCGAGCAAGTGCAGCAGCGTGGACTTGCCCGAGCCGGACACGCCCACGATGGCCACGCGCTCGCCCTTGTTAACCGAAAAATGAATGTTGTCGAGCACAGTCAGTTTGTCGCGGCCTTGCGCAAATTGCTTGCCAAGCCCTTCGCAGGACAGCACCACGTCAGACACAGGCAGGTTGGAATTATTCATAGCGCAGCGCATCTGCCGGTCGCACGCGTGCCGCGCGCCAGCTTGGGTAAATCGTTGCAAGGAAAGCCAGCACCAGCGCCATGCCGCCAATGCGCCAGACATCGGGCCAGCGCAGATCAGAGGGTAATGCGCTGATGAGATAAATATCGCGTGGCAGGAATTGCACGCCGAACAGCGACTCAATGAAAGGCACAATCACATCGACATTCAGCGCAACCAGCACGCCCATACCGACGCCAATCGCTGTGCCGGCAAACCCGACCAGCGCGCCCTGAATCATGAAAATTTTCATGATCGATGCGGGCGATGCACCTAGCGTTCTGAGAATCGCGATATCCGCCTGCTTGTCGGTCACTGTCATGACCAGTGTGGAGACGAGATTGAACGCGGCCACCGCAATGATAAGTGTCAGAATGATGAACATCATCCGCTTTTCCGTCTGCACAGCGGCGAACCAGTTGCGGTTCTGCTGGGACCAGTCACGCAGATACAGGTTGCCCGTCAGCGATACCGACAAATCGTTCGCCACCTCGGGCGCGCGCTGCATGTCAGCGACCTTCAAACGCAGGCCGCTAGGCCCGGCCTGACGGAACATGCGTTCGGCGTCTTGTAAATCGATGAAGGCCAGCGAAGCATCGTATTCGTAATGTCCGGCCTCAAAAATACCGACCACATTAAATTGTTTTAGGCGCGGCAGCACACCGGCCGGGGTCACCTGTCCTTGTGGTGCGATCAGAGTGAGCTTATCGCCCAGCTGCAAACGCAGGCTGCGCGCCAGTTCGCTGCCCAGCACAACATTGAATTCACCGGGACGCAGATCCGACAAGCTGCCCAGCACTACCTGCGAAGCGACGTCGGACACGCGCGGCTCCTCCGAAGGCAGAATGCCGCGCACGATGATGCCACGCACCGTATCATCCCGGATCACCATCGCCTGTGCTTCGACATAAGGCGCCGCTCCGCGCACTTCCGGATGTTTGAGTGCCTGTGCAGCGGTCGCCTGCCAGTCCGGCAAACTACCCGAAGCGTCAAAAACTTCAATGTGCGAGAGCACCGACAGCATGCGGTCACGCACTTCTTTCTGAAAACCGTTCATCACCGACAGCACAACGATCAGCGCGGCGACACCCAGGGCAATGCCGGCCATGGAAATCAGGGAAATGAAGGAAATGAAGCTGTCGCGCGCACTGCGCCGGCTTGCACGCGTGTAGCGCAGGCCGATCATCCATTCAAACGGCGGGTTCTTGAAAAGGCCCAAACATCACTCCGGAGCGCGGGTATCCGCAAACAAGGCGGCAGTTTGCCATAGTCGGGCCGCCGCGACAAAACGCCGATACCCGCCTGCAGCCTTTAGAATGACATCATGCATCACTTAACGCTCATCCTTCCCTTCGCGCTCGCACCCGCCGAACATGCCAAAGACCTGCTGACCGCACTGCACGCGCCAGCGCTTGCGCAACTGCTCTCTCATGCGTATCCAGGCAGGCAAACGGTGTCCGATGCGTTTGCGCCGCTGCTACCGCATGAACAATGGCTGACTGGCGAGATGTGCGACAACAGCCCGGCCATCGCTCATGAACTTATGCATCAGCTGGGCATGACATCGGAGCCGGGCTACTGGTTCGTGCTGGAGCCCGCGCATTTCCATGTTGCGCGTGACCATCTGGTGCTGACCGACCGAAGGCAACTGGGGCTGAACGACACCACATCACAGAAGCTGTTCGATGCCGCGCTCCCCTTGTTCGCCGAGCTGGGCTACACGCTGCGTTTTGGCGATGCGTATCACTGGTTCCTGCGCGCGGACAGCTGGTCAGGTCTGCGTACCTGCAGTCCGGATACCGCTTGCGGACACAATATCGATGTCTGGCTGCCGCGAGGTCAGGGCGAACGCGACTGGCGTCGCCTGCACAATGAAATACAAATGTTGTGGCACACCCACGAGGTCAATGAAGCGCGCGAGCATCAGGGCGAGCGGCGGATCAATGCACTCTGGCTCTGGGGCGGTTCGGACGGTGTGGGCACGCAGGCCGACCACTCCGGCCTGCCGGAGCTCGCACGCTGCAGTCTGGGACGATCAGTCCCGACGTTCGCCGAAAACGATGCGTCTGTCCTGCTGGACGCATTGATCAGTCCTGCGCTGGCGGGTGACTGGTCGGCGTGGCTGGCGGCAATGGCCGAACTGGACACACGCCACATTGCACCAGCGCTGGCGCAATTGAAAAATGGCGCAATCGATAACATCACGCTGGTATTAACCGATGGCACGCGCGCTATCGAGTGGAAGCTGCGGCCATCATCCATGAGAAAATTCTGGGTTCGCACCTCGCTCGCACGCCTCGCTCCATGATTCACTTCGCGCCATGACCCGCATCGTTTCCCGTCCTTACTCCGTGCGTCAGGCTGAAATGCTCGCCCAGCAGGGTCTGCACCCGGTGATGGCACGGTTGATGGCAGCTCGAGGTCTTACTGAGGCACAACAAATGTCAACGGCGCTCGACGCGCTCATTGCACCCGCTGGCCTGCTGCACATTGACAAGGCAGCGCAGTTTCTGGCCGATGCGATCGAGGCCGGCAAAAAAATGGTGATCGTTGCCGATTACGATTGCGATGGTGCAACCGCTTGTGCTGTTGCATTGCGTGGCTTGTGCTCATTGGGCGCTCGTGTTGATTACATCGTGCCGAACCGATTTGAATACGGCTACGGGCTCACCCCGGAAATCGTTGCGCTCACAGCGCAAGCCAAATCACCCGACATCATCATCACGGTCGATAACGGTATTGCCAGCATCGACGGCGTAGCCGAGGCGGCGCGACGCGGCATCGACGTGGTCATTACCGACCATCACCTGCCGGCTGAGGCCTTGCCCGATGCCGCCGTAATCGTCAATCCGAACCAGCCCGGTTGCGGCTTCCCCAGTAAAAATCTGGCGGGCGTGGGCGTGATGTTCTACACACTGCTTGCGCTGCGCGCCGAATTACGACGACGTGGCCGCTTCGATGCGAGCAATCAGCCACGACTGGACGCACTGCTGGATCTGGTCGCGCTCGGCACAGTCGCCGATGTCGTGCGGCTCGATGCCAACAACCGCATTCTGGTCGCGCAGGGCCTTTCGCGTATCCGTTCAGGACGCGCACATCCTGGCATTGCGGCGCTGTTCTCAGTCGCCGCCCGAGACGTACGCAAGGCCACACCTTTTGATCTGGGATTTGCGGCCGGACCGCGCCTGAACGCCGCCGGCCGGCTGGCCGACATGTCGCTCGGTATTGAGTGCCTGCTGACCGACGACACCGGGCGCGCCTGGGAAATTGCACGCCAGCTCGACAATATCAACCGCGAACGTCGTGATATTGAAGCGGACATGCAGGAGACCGCACTCGCGGCGCTGGACAACATCGAGCTTCAGGACCAGGCCACGCTCTGTCTGTTTAATCCCGAATGGCATCAGGGCGTGATCGGTATTGTGGCCTCGCGACTGAAAGAAAAATTTTATCGCCCCACCCTCACCTTCGCTCCGGCGGGCGACGGCATGATCAAGGGCTCCGGTCGTTCGATCCCGGATTTTCATTTAAGGGATGCACTCGATCTGGTGTCCAAACGCGCGCCGAATCTCATTGATAAATTTGGTGGTCACGCGATGGCAGCAGGGCTTTCTTTGCGCGAAGAAAACTTCGCTGAATTCTCTGCTGCTTTCGAGGCGGTAGGACAGGCATGGCTCTCCAGCGCTGCGCTGGAACGCATCGTTGAAACTGATGGCTCGCTCGAACCTGCGTACTTCAGTCTGGATTTCATCGCACTGCTTGAGACGCAGGTCTGGGGCCAGGGCTTTGCACCGCCCGTGTTTTGTGATGAGTTCCGGGTGATGAACCAGCGCGTGCTCAAAGAACGTCACCTGAAGCTGCAGCTCGAACGCGAAGGCCGGCAATTTGACGCGATCTGGTTCAATCATGCCGACAGCCTGCCTGCCCGGGCACGCATCGCCTACCGGCTGGATGCGAATGAATTCAACGGTCGCACGCAGGTGCAGCTGATGGTGGAGTTTGCCGAGCCACTGGGCTGACGCCCCCTCCCGTCGAAGGTATAATCGCAGGCTTTACCGAAAGCCCCGCCCGCCATGGAAGCCGAACGCCTCAACGCCCTCACCGCTCTGATCGCCGACCTCGACGCTCGCGAGCAAGATTTACGGAGGTATCTTTGACTTCGATCTGAAGTCAGAGAAGCTCGAACAAGTCAACGCTGAACTCGAAGATCCCAAGGTCTGGGAAGATCCGAAGCGCGCCCAGGATCTGGGCAAAGAAAAAAAATCCCTGGAAAACATTGTTGATTCGCTCACAATGATTCGGAGCGGACTGCGCGATGCCAGCGACCTGCTGGACATGGCGCGCGAGGAAAACGACGAAGACACGCTGCTCGCGGTAGAGGCCGATGCGCATGCACTGCAACAGCAGGTCGAGGCGATGGAATTCCGCCGCATGTTTTCCAACCCCCTCGACAAAAACAGCTGCTTTATTGATATCCAGGCCGGCGCCGGAGGTACAGAGGCGCAGGACTGGGCATCGATGCTGTTGCGGCAGTACCTGCGCTACTGCGAGCGCAAGGGATTCAAGACCGAAATTCTCGAGCAGTCCGACGGTGAAGTCGCCGGTATCAAGACCGCAACGATCAAGGTCGAAGGCGATCATGCGTACGGATTCCTGCGCACCGAAACCGGTGTGCACCGACTGGTACGCAAATCCCCTTTCGATTCAGCCAATGGCCGCCATACCTCGTTCTCCAGTCTCTTCGTCTATCCCGAGGTGGATGACTCGATCAGTATCGAAGTCAATCCGGCTGATGTGCGGGTCGATACTTACCGCGCCTCTGGCGCGGGCGGTCAGCACATCAACAAGACCGATTCAGCGGTTCGTCTGACACACCTGCCCAGCGGCATCGTCGTGCAGTGCCAGAACGACCGCAGCCAGCACCGCAATCGCGACGAAGCCTGGGCCATGCTGAAATCCCGTCTGTACGAACTCGAGCTGCGCAAACGCATGAGCGAGCAGCAAAAGCTGGAGGACTCCAAAACCGATATCGGCTGGGGCCATCAGATCCGTTCGTACGTGCTGGATCAGTCGCGCATCAAGGATTTGCGAACCAACGTAGAAACGGGCAACACCAAAGCCGTCCTCGACGGCGACCTGGATGAATTCATCGCAGCATCACTGAAACAGGGCGTATAACAATGATGAACAATAAACACGAAGCCTTGACCGAGGAACGGGACGAGAACACGATCATTGCCGAGCGGCGCTCCAAGCTGTCCGCGATCCGGGAAAAAGGTGTGGCATTCCCGAATGACTTTACCCCGCAGCACAAGGCCGCTGACCTGCATCTCGAGCACGGTGAAGCCGAGCGCGAGGTATTGGAAGCAGCTTCGGTACATGTGGTGGTGGCCGGTCGCATGATGTTGAAGCGCGTGATGGGCAAAGCCTCTTTTGCGACGCTGCAAGATGCGTCGGGTGTGCGTGCCGATGGCCGCATCCAGCTGTATATCTCCAATGAAGGCGTCGGCGAAGAGCTGCACGAAGCCTTCAAGCACTACGACATTGGTGACATCCTGGGCGCGGAAGGCACGCTGTTCAAGACCAAGACCGGCGAGCTGTCGGTCAAGGTGACTCAGCTGCGCTTGCTGACCAAATCCCTGCGCCCACTGCCCGACAAATTCCACGGACTGTCGGATCAGGAAACCAAATACCGGCAGCGCTATGTCGACCTGATCATGAACGAAGAAACGCGCCGTACGTTCAAGGCACGCACATCGGCGATTGCCTCTATTCGCCGCTTCATGGATGGCCATGGCTTCATGGAAGTGGAAACACCGATGCTGCATGTCATTCCGGGTGGCGCAGCAGCCAAGCCGTTTACGACCCACCACAACGCGCTGGACATGCAAATGTATCTGCGGATTGCGCCCGAGTTGTATCTGAAGCGGCTGGTCGTGGGCGGATTTGACCGCGTGTTCGAGGTCAACCGAAATTTCCGCAACGAGGGTGTGTCACCGCGACACAATCCGGAATTCACGATGATGGAATTCTATGCAGCCTATGTGGATTACCAGTGGCTGATGGACTTCACCGAATCCCTGATCCGTCAGGCGGCGATTGATGCGCACGGTACCGCCAAGCTGACTTATGAAGGACGCGAGCTGGATCTCTCCCAGCCTTTTCATCGCATGAGCGTGCTCGGTGCAATCAAGCATTTCGCACCGTATTACAAAGACAGCCAGCTCGGCGACGCAGAATTTTTACGCAAAGAGCTGATGCGTCTGGGTGCAATACAACCGGCCTCTGTCGGTCTGGGCGCCATGCAGCTGGCACTGTTCGAAGAAGTCGCCGAACCGAACCTTTGGGAACCCACCTACATCACAGATTACCCTGTGGAGGTATCTCCTCTGGCGCGTGCATCGGATAAAACGCCCGAGATTACCGAGCGCTTTGAGCTATTTATTACCGGTCGTGAAATTGCGAACGGCTTCTCTGAGCTCAATGATGCAGAAGATCAGGCCGCCCGCTTCCATGCCCAGGTCGCTGCCAAAAAAGCGGGCGATGACGAGGCGATGTATTACGACGCCGACTATATCCGTGCGCTGGAATACGGCATGCCGCCCACTGGCGGCTGTGGCATCGGTATTGATCGTCTGATGATGCTGATTACCGACTCGCCGAATATTCGTGATGTCATTCTGTTCCCGCATCTGCGACGAGAAGAGTAAAAAAAATCACCAAAAATCACTGTCCTGAAAGCCCCGGAAAATCACCGGGGCTTTTTTTTACAGGGTTAGAGCACTGTCATCAAAGTGTCATGAATCTGTAACAAAAAATACCATCATTTCTTCAGAATGCGGGTCTGATTCTCGTTACCAAAGCGCCATTAGACAGTCCTCTACTGGAGCCGACGATGATCCCGATACCAACCGCGAATGGATGGAATTCCAATGATTTGCTTCAGGGTCATGAGCCCGAAAGCCGACTCATTGCAACCGGTCAGCTGGCCATCAAAACACGATCGGATAGCGCGGACACTGCCCTGGCAACATCACCTCGATTCATTTCCCGCCCTGCTCTTGAAACACCGATTCCATTCTGGCGCACGTCGCTGAACCAGGCAGTCAGAGAACTGTTCTCGCAATCTCTCGGAAGATTGGCGGGCGCAGCAGCATTCACGGGGCTGAGTCGTTTGGAAAGGGGTGAAGCATCTTCCACCTTTGCCTGCGTACTTGGGGCCTTGAGTGCCGGTGTTTGCTCAGTTCAGCTGTTACGACATCAGATCGGTACCGCAAGCACGGCACAAAAAGCGGGGATCGGGCTGGCTTCGGTGGCCGCCATGACCGCTGGCGGCGTCATCACCGGCTATGCATCACTGGCCGCTGCCAGCATGATTGCAAGTGGTTCGTTGGTTGCTGCGGTTGCCTCCGGCGCTGTGAGAAATACCGAAGCCTCGCAGACTGATACAGAGCCCGGACTCGATCGCTACCCGGATGAAAACATCGCACTGGGATTAAAAATACTGGGCTTTGCCGCTGCGTCTGCGCCCTTCCTCATAGGGTTTCTGGTGAATCCTTCTTTCTGGCTGAATCATGATCCGAGCATCGGTAACCGCAACCTCAGTGTGGCGATTGAAGCACTGTCGATCGAACTGACCAAAGCAACGGTGAACTCCGTGGGAATATCAGTCAACCGGGACACATTGATTTTTGAAGAAAAATTCAAAGCCGCCATGATGGGACTTTTACCCTATGTGATTGCCAGTGTGCTCTGCAATAGCGTCGCGGGTGGCTTGCTTCAGGCTGAGCTGAACTCGGATCAATTCACAAACCTGATCTTGCCCGCCCTCGTGGGCGCGCTTGCCAATTGCGTCAAGGGCGCAGCGAATGCTGCCACGATCCGATACGTGAGTGACCCCGACGCAACCTGGATACAGGGTGGCGAGCACACCCTGCGCCCCGGACAAGGCGTTCAGTGGCCAATCAGTGCGCAACTGGCACCGAAAGTCATGCTGCGCTATCTGATGATTTCTTGCCGGGACAGTTTGTTTTTTGGGTTGAAGAAAGCTGGACTGCATCCCGAACTGGCGAATGCGCTATCGATGATGATTTATGCCAGCTTTGCACAATTCAGGGATATGAGCTTCGATCTGATGCAGGGTCAGGGATGGACTGAACCTGTCTTGAGACCCCGTCCGCCGGTCGTTGTTTGATGAAGCTCAAGAAGGATATCAAAAAGGAAACTTTAACCATCGCAGACGGGTATAACGACGGTCAGGAGGACACACCATGACCACGAACAAGCACTCACAGACGATCGCATCACCGCATGACGCATTGATTGAGACCGAGCAAACGGTACTGAACTACCACCCCCACCGCAACAACACTGATGCATTCCATCCACTGGAAATCGTCGCCTTTGTGATGGCGGGGTTTGTTGCGGTCGTTCTGATCTCTGTGCTGGTCGGCCGCTGGTATTTTGATGATCCCCACAAGACGCCCGCAAAGTGGCTGCAACAACCCGTCAAGCTGACACCCCGCTAGCCATTGGGCGAAATTATTTAGCCTCATCAATCCATGCCATCTGTATCGCTTCGAGAATTTTTTCTCCGGAGCGATCAGGTGCGTCATCGAAGCCATCCAGCGCCATGACCCACTGGTGCAAATCAGTAAAGCGTACTGTGAGCGGATCAATGTCGGGGTGGGTGTCGCACAGCGCTTCGGCAATGCGTATCGTGTCAGTCCATTTCATCAGTGATTCTCGCGTGCGTGATTGATCGTGTATTTGGGGATTTCCACCACCAGATCTTCCGAACCCACCATCGCCTGACAAGATAGGCGTGAATTCGCTTCCAGCCCCCAGGCCATATCGAGCAGATCCTCTTCCCTCTCTTCGGCTTCATTGAGCGAGTTAAAACCTTCCCTGACAATCACGTGACAGGTAGTGCAGGCGCACGACTTCTCGCACGCGTGCTCAATCTCGATGTCCTGGGCAAGCAAGGCATCGCAAACGGACATGCCAGCGGGTGCCTCAAAAACGGCGCCTTCGGGACACAGGATCTCATGGGGTAAAACGACAATCTGCGGCACGGTATAGTTCCTGAAAAAAATTTATAGAGCGAATTAACCCGCAAGACCTTAAGCGATTTCGTCGAGCTTCTTGCCCGTCAGCACGGCGCGCACATTGCGATCCATGCGCCGCGCGGCAAAATCTTCCGTCGCGCCTGCCAGTGCATCGATGGCGGCCTTGATGGCCAGATGGTCACTGCCCTGCGCGCTTTGTCTGAGCTGAGCCAGACGCGCATCAATGTCGCTGCGTTCGGCCTCGCTCAGCAAATCCGCATCCTGGCCAAGCGCCGCTTCGGTCGCCAGCAGTATGCGCTCGGCTTCAACCTGCTCTTCACGCAGGGCGCGCAGCTTCATATCATCTTCGGCTGCAGTGAACGAATCCTGCAACATGCGAGCGATTTCATCATCGCCCAGCCCGTAGGAGGGTTTCACGACAATCGAGGCTTCGACGCCAGAATGCAGTTCGCGTGCTGCGACAGACAGGAGGCCATCCGCATCCACCTGATAGGTGACGCGAATCCGTGCCGCACCTGCGGCCATTGGCGGAATGCCGCGCAACTCAAACCGCGCCAGTGAACGGCAATCCGACACCAGTTCGCGCTCGCCCTGCACCACATGCACCGACATCGCGGTCTGACCATCCTTGAATGTGGTGAACTCCTGCGCACGCGCGCATGGAATCGTCGAATTACGGGGAATCACTTTTTCAGCCAGTCCGCCCATGGTTTCAATACCGAGCGAGAGCGGAATCACATCCAGCAGCAACCAGTCATCACCGGATGTGCGGTTACCTGCCAACAGATTGGCTTGTATCGCCGCGCCCAGTGCCACGACCTTGTCGGGATCAATATTCGCCAGCGGCAGTGTCTGAAAATAATCGGCCACCGCCTTGCGCACATGCGGCATGCGGGTCGCGCCACCTACCAATACGACGCCATCGATATCATCAATGCTCAACCCGGCATCACGTACGGCCTTGCGACAGGGACTCAGCGTTTTGCTTACCAGATGCTGAGTCAGCGAAGCGAATTCGGTCGCGGTGATGGTCAGTCGCACTTCTTCGCCCGATGCCAGCACAGCATCAATATGCGTGTCGGCATGTGAAGACAGTGTTTCCTTGGCCTCGCGCGCCTTCACCATCAGCAGGCGCGTATCCTCATCCGAGAGCGGTGCCAGGTGCGCCTGCTCGATGATCCAGCAGAACAAACGATGGTCGAAATCGTCGCCACCCAGCGCGGAATCGCCGCCCGTGGCCAGTACTTCGAACACGCCCTTGGAGAGCTTCAGAATCGAGACATCAAAGGTGCCGCCGCCCAGGTCATAAACCGCATAGATACCCTGCGAGCCGTTATCCAGTCCATAGGCAATGGCCGCCGCAGTTGGCTCATTCAGCAAGCGCAATACATTCAGTCCGGCCAGTTTCGCTGCGTCTTTGGTAGCCTGACGCTGTGCATCATCGAAGTACGCCGGCACTGTGATGACGGCACCCACCAATTCATCACCGAGCGCATCTTCCGCGCGCTGGCGCAGCGTGGCGAGTATCTCGGCCGAGACTTCCACCGGACTTTTGATACCTGCGGCAGTTTTAAGCTGCAGCATGCCCGGTGTATCAACGAAGTCGTACGGCATGTTCTCCGTATGGGCGATATCTTTCAACCCGCGACCCATGAAACGCTTGACCGAGACAATGGTATTTTTCGGATCCACCGTCTGCATCGACTGAGCACTGAATCCGATATTGGCATGACCATTCGGCAGGTAGCGAACGACGGACGGCAGCAACGCGTGGCCCTCTTCATCATCCAGCACTTCCGGTATGCCATGACGAACCGTGGCAACCAGCGAATTGGTCGTACCAAGGTCAACGCCGATGGCCAGCCGGTGCTGGTGCGGCGCAGTGGACATGCCGGGTTCGGCGATTTGCAGAAGTGCCATGATGGGATGAAATCAGGAATCGTTTAGCGTGGGGGTCAGGCTTCCAGTGCCTCAAAAGTACGGGCGACTTCTTCACCGAATTTTTCAACAAACATTAGCTCACGGACCCGCTGGCCGGCTTCGTCGAACTGAGACTGATCGAGCAGCGTACCGAGTCGCCCAGTCATCTCCCGACGCACCGAATTCAGTGACTGCTCCAGGACTTCGAGCTGCGCCATATCGCGCTCACTGCGGGCTTCATCAAGCGCCTCGCGCCATTCCATTTGCTGCATCAGAAATGCCGGCGGCATCGTGGTGTTTGACTCAATACCCAGATCGACGCCGTGCAATTCGCACAAATAGGCGGCCCGGTACAACGGATTTTTCAGCGTCTTGTAGGCTTCATTGGCTCGGGTGGCCCATTGCATGGCAACGCGCTTTTCGGCATCACTGGCAGCAGCGAACTTGTCCGGGTGCACACGACCCTGAAGCTCGCGATAGGCAGCATCGAGCTGCGCGACGTCTATCGCGAAACGGGCTGGCATCTGAAACAGGTCGAAATGATTTTCCATGGACGCTTAAAAACAAAAGCCTGTCATGCTGCAACAGGCCTCTTCAACACCGGCATTACTGGTCAAATGGTGAAGCTTTCGCCGCAACCGCACTCGTTTTTTACATTCGGGTTGTAGAACTTGAAGCCCTCATTGAGACCCTCGCGTGCAAAATCAAGTTCGGTGCCGTCAATATAGGGCAGACTTTTCGGATCGACGAACACCTTGATGCCGTGTGATTCAAAGATCTGATCCTCGGAGGCGCTTTCATCCACATACTCGAGCTTGTACGCGAGGCCCGAACAACCCGTGGTTCGCACACCAAAACGCAAACCAATGCCCTTGCCCCGCTTTTCAATATAGCGGGACACATGCTTCGCTGCTTTTTCAGTCAGAGTAATTGCCATGATGATTCTCTTCCCACTTTAATACGTCACCCCGGCGAACACCGGGATTCATACTCGCAAGCTCAGGCGACCTTTTGCTCCTCGCCGTGACGCGCTTTGTAGTCCGCAACCGCGGCTTTGATCGCATCTTCGGCAAGAATCGAGCAGTGAATTTTCACCGGCGGCAGCGCAAGCTCTTCGGCGATTTGCGTATTTTTGATCGACAGGGCCTGGTCAAGGGTTTTACCTTTAACCCATTCCGTGACTAGCGACGATGAAGCGATCGCCGATCCGCAGCCATAGGTTTTGAATTTGGCGTCTTCGATCACGCCATCGGCACCGACCTTGATCTGCAACTTCATCACGTCACCGCAGGCAGGCGCGCCCACCATGCCGGTACCAATTGTTTCGTCACCCTTGTCGAAAGCGCCGACATTGCGCGGATTTTCGTAGTGATCCAATACTTTGTCCGAATAGGCCATGATCTGACTCCTGAATAAAATTTAGTGTGCCGCCCACTGGATCGAATTGATGTCGATCCCTTCCTTGTACATATCCCACAGCGGCGAGAGTTCGCGCAGCTTGTGAACTTTTTGGGTCAACAGATCGATCGCAAAATCCACATCCGCTTCGGTGGTAAAGCGACCGAAAGTGAAACGGATCGAGCTGTGCGCCAGCTCATCGCTACGACCCAGCGCACGCAATACATACGAAGGCTCGAGGCTGGCCGAGGTGCAGGCTGAACCTGAAGACACCGCAATGTCCTTGATCGCCATGATCAGCGACTCACCCTCGACGTAGTTGAAGCTGATGTTCAGGTTGTGCGGCACGCGGTGCGCCATATCGCCATTCACGTAGACTTCTTCGATCTTGCCCAGACCGGCGGCCAGACGATCACGCAGCGCGCGAATGCGCGGGATCTCGGTTGCCATCTCTTCTCTGGCGATGCGGAAAGCTTCACCCATGCCGACGATCTGATGCGTTGCCAGTGTGCCTGAGCGCAGGCCGCGCTCATGACCGCCGCCGTGCATTTGCGCCTCGATGCGAACGCGCGGCTTGCGGCGCACATACATCGCACCGATGCCTTTCGGACCGTAAGTTTTGTGCGCTGTGAAGGTCACCAGATCGACCTTGGTTTTTTCCAGATCGATTGGGGTTTTGCCAGTCGCCTGCGCAGCATCCGAATGGAAAATAATGCCCTTGCTACGGCACAGCTCACCGATTTCGTCGATCGGCTGAATCACGCCGATTTCATTGTTCACCCACATCACCGACACCAGAATTGTGTCCGGGCGAATCGCGTCAGCCAGCTGCTGAACGGTGATCAGACCATCGTCACCCGGCTGCAGATAGGTCGCCTCAAAGCCCTGACGCTCGAGCTCGCGCACGGTATCCAGCACAGCCTTGTGCTCGGTCTTTACCGTGATGATGTGCTTGCCCTTGGTTTGGTAAAAATGCGCCGCGCCTTTGATCGCGAGGTTATTGCCCTCGGTCGCGCCGGAAGTCCAAATGATTTCACGCGGATCAGCGTTGACCAGCCTGGCCACTTCTTCACGCGCTTCTTCGACTGCTTTTTCAGCCGACCAGCCATACATGTGGCTGCGTGATGCAGGGTTGCCAAACTGCTCGCGCAGATAAGGAATCATCTTGTCGGCCACGCGCGGATCAACCGGCGTGGTCGCCGAATAGTCCATGTAAATCGGGAAATGCGGTGCCTTCAGGGTGTCCAGCAGAGACTGGTCCAACGGTGCGTTCATTTATTTACTCCGGTAAATCAGGCCGCCTGATGCGAGCGCTGCATCACGACGACAGGTTTTGGTTCCACGGCTTTTTCTTTTTGCTGATCAACCAGATCTCTGAGTGAGACCGAATCCAGGTAATCGACCATTTTGGCATTCAGCGTTGCCCACAGATCGTGGGTCATGCAGCGTGCGCCAGACGCCTCGCGCTCACCGTGGCAGTTTTCCTTGCCGCCACACTGGGTCGCATCCAATGGCTCATCGACGGCAATGATGATGTCAGCCACCGTAATATCTTCAGAGCGACGCGCCAGGTTATAACCACCACCCGGCCCCCGCACCGACTCCACGATCTCGTGGCGACGCAGTTTGCCGAATAGCTGCTCCAGATACGACAGCGAAATTTCCTGCCGCTGGCTGATGCCGGCGAGCGTCACCGGACCGTGATGCTGGCGCATGGCCAGATCAATCATCGCAGTGACGGCGAAACGACCTTTGGTAGTGAGGCGCATTGACTGACTCCAAATTAACGAATGGTGCTGCGAACGGATGTCCGGGATTCCCGAACAATTTGGTCGAGTATACCAAAGCCGACTGGAATTGTCAGGTATTGACTTTCGAAGGAACCAAATGAGATGTTGCGTTAATTGAAATTTTTTGAGCGCAGCAGGTGCATCGGCCCAAACAAATCCTGCATCGCCTCGTTTTGTATGAAGGAAAGGTTGTAAGGATGTTCGGCGACCGACTTGGGGAAACGGCTGAGAGCCGGCAGAACCTCGAGCCATTGCGCGATCCGGCCCCAAAGCACGAGTGTCGGCGGCGACCTACCGGCACGGTCTGCCAAAGCTTCCAACACCGTTTCAAGGAAAGGTCGCCAGGCCTTGGCCTCTTTAACGGGCGGCACGTGGGAACGAAACACCAGCGCGGCATTCAGCAAGAGAAACCCGTGATCCGTCAGATTCTGCTGAAGCTCGGGCAGCGTCCGGATCACACCGGAATCAGGCCGCATGGCCTTGGCGGCCACTGGGGTGACGGCCTCCCCGCTTGTAGCGTCGGCCTGCAACCATCCTTCCGCCACCATCAGCATCTTCATGAAATTGCGCAGCGAGGTCGCGCGGTTCACTGGCTTTGACAATCCCTGCGCCGACCACAGCGAGCCCACCGCACCATCCATGAAACACACACCGGTTGCACTTTGTTCACGCGGATAAGGTCCCTCTCCGACCAGCACATAGTTGACCGCTTCCAGAGGCTGCTCAAATGCCGAGAAGATTCGCCCCCCGGTTGGCAGGAAGCTATCCTCCGACAAGCTTTGAAGATAAGCGCGGTCCTGTTGCGCCATCATTGCCAGACCCTGCGCAAGCACAGGTTGCCACGAAGGCGCGACAGTGTCTGCTGACTTGAGGAAAATCGAGGGAACCATCAAACGGTTTCTTATTTTTATTTACGAATCAACGACGTGACATTATCCGACCCTGATGCACCAAACAACTGCTCTTTCAGCAATTGCAGCTGATCCCGTACCTGAGCGGCTTTTTCAAATTCCAGATTTTTCGAGTGATCCATCATCAGTTTCTCAAGCCGCTTGATCTCTTTGCTGACCTGCTTCTCGCTCATCGCTTCGTACTTTGCCTGCTCTTGCGCGGCCATCAGTTCCTGGCGTGCCTCATCGATTTTGTAGACGCCATCAATCAGATCCCGGATCTGCTTCTTGATACCCATCGGGGTAATATTATTTTCAGTATTGAAGGCGATCTGCTTATTTCGACGACGCTCGGTTTCATCCATCGCGCGACGCATGGAATCAGTGATCTTGTCGCCATACAGAATGGCGGTGCCGTTAATATTTCTGGCAGCACGGCCAATGGTCTGAATCAGGCTACGCTCGGAACGCAGAAAGCCTTCCTTGTCCGCATCCAGAATGGCGACCAGTGACACTTCGGGAATATCCAGACCTTCGCGCAACAGATTAATACCGACCAGCACATCAAAGGTACCCAGCCGCAAGTCGCGAATGATTTCCACCCGTTCCACGGTAGCGATATCACTGTGCAGATAGCGCACTGCAATGCCGTTGTCACTTAAAAACTCCGTCAGCTGTTCGGCCATGCGCTTGGTCAGCGTCGTGACCAGCACGCGCTCCCCCTGCTCCACCGCTTTACGCACCTCGCCGATCAAGTCCTCCACCTGCCCCTTCGTGGGCCGCAGGGTGATTTCCGGATCGAGCAA
>JACCDX011135282.1_pt1 | contig 17550 bp, 3 predicted proteins | sample 7449681 | NCBI WGS metagenome assembly JACCDX01 (sample SAMN15323450, study PRJNA562643) | freshwater metagenome | isolation source: river surface water | place: USA:Blue River Watershed | collected 2017-08-18
AAGTAACTGATAGTTTATCATGTATGTAATATATTAACAAATGTGGAAAGGCAATTACTTAAATTGACATTAGTTTATTATATTTACCCATTAAATTAACACCATTCCCCAAGGGAGTTTGATCAAACAACGGATCCACTATGCTGAATCGTATGATTAATTCGCGCAACAAGTCCAATGACAAAATTACAAGACCTTTATGGGCGCTTGCACTTATGATGCTTTCCAATGTTTCGCAAACATTGGCGGCAATTACTGTCTCTTCCGCTTTCGGAGGCACTAATATATGCGCATCAAACGCAGTTGGCGGCTCCGCACCGGCCTTCTTCACTATCGGAAATATCCTTATTCAGGAGAATGCAAATGCCGATTTTAACGGTACGTCGATAACACTGTCGCCACCAGCCGGTTGGCAATTCAATACTTCTTCTCTGCCAGCTATTGTGCCGTTTGGTACAGGTTTGGCTGCATCCGCAAGTTACAGTAGCGGAAACCTGGTGATCTCCACAACACTTACAGGAGCACACGCTACTTCGTTAAACCTGATCATCATCAATGGATTGCAGGTTCAGGCCACAAGTACAGCATCAGCTGCGGGAAATATTACCAATACGGCACAGAGTGGTACCTGGACCGGATTATCGCTCGGCACCAATATGGGAAGTCTCTCTCTCGAGGCACAGCCGGGTTCAGTTACAGTGACCGGTGGCGGAACTTTTTGCGGAAGCTCTGCGACCATCAACGCTTCTGGCGGATCAGGCGGAACCATTTATTTTCAGGGTACAACGGCTTTGGGTACATCTACTGCTACACCATCAACTTCAGAGATCGTAACGACCTCAGGTACTTACTATTTCAGGTCTCAGGCTGCTTCAGGCTGCTGGGGTTATGATGGTAGTGCAGCGGTAACGCTCAATCCGATCCCAACGGCTACAACGGTAAGTGGAAGCGGAACATTTTGTGGTAGTACAACAATTACGGCTTCAGGTGGTACCGGTGGTACGATCTACTTTCAGGGGACGACCACTGGAGGTACTTCAACGGCAACACCTAGTTCTTCTGAAGTTATTACAACGTCCGGCACATATTACTTCAGAGCGCGGAGCGCCGCAGGTTGCTGGGGAGACGAGGGGAGTGTCACTGTTGTGATCAATCCATTGCCCGGAACCGTAACTGTAAGTGGAGCAGGGACATTTTGCGGTAGCACTACGCTTACTGCTTCCGGTGGGTCGGGAGGAACTATATATTTTCAGGGCACAACATCTGGTGGCACTTCAACTGCAACGCCAAGTACTTCTGAGTTGATCACTTCCTCGGGTACTTACTATTTCAGGGCGCAGACAGCACTTGGCTGTTGGGGCACAGAAGGAAGTGCCGCCGTCACTATCAATGCAATTCCATCTGCAACTTCTGTAAGCGGAGGAGGAACTTTTTGTGGTAGCACTACCATCACCGCGTCAGGCGGCGGCGGTGGCACCATTTATTTTCAGGGAACGACTTCAGGAGGTACATCAACAGCTACTCCAAGTTCATCAGAGGTTATCACTGCGTCAGGAACCTATTATTTTCGCTCACGTAGTGCAGCAGGATGCTGGGGTACTGAAGGTAGTGTTAGTGTAACTATCAACCCTCTACCGGGAGTAACAAGTGTGAGTGGTGCGGGAGCATATTGCGGCAGCACAACGATCACCGCATCAGGTGGTTCAGGTGGTACCATCTATTTCCAGGGAACGACTTCGGGCGGTACGTCAACAGCTACCGCGAGCACTTCAGAGGTTATCACTACGTCGGGTACTTATTATTTCAGGGCGCAGACAGCACTTGGCTGTTGGGGCACTGAAGGAAGTGCCGCCGTTACTATCAATGCAATTCCTTCCGCAACTACTGTAAGCGGGGCTGGAACATTTTGCGGCAGCACTACTATAACCGCATCAGGCGGTGGTGGTGGTACTATTTACTTCCAAGGCACTACATCAGGAGGAACTTCTACTGCTACTCCAAGTTCATCGGAAGTCATCACCTCATCCGGCACTTACTATTTCCGCTCACGTAGTGCAGCGGGCTGTTGGGGGGCTGAAGGTAGTGTGGTGGTGGTAATTAACCCACTCCCGGGCGCGGTGACTGTTACCGGGGCTGGTACATATTGTACGTCAACCGTTACATTGACCGTTTCTGGTGGTGCCGGTGGAACTATCTACTTCCAGGGCACAACATCCGGAGGCACATCTACAGCAACGGCATCTGCATCCGAAAGCGTTTCAACGACCGGTACTTATTATTTCCGAGCTCAAACAGCAGCGGGGTGCTGGGGAACAGAGGGTAGTGCGGCAGTAGTTGTTAACCCGCTTCCTACGGTGGCCTCCATAACCCCGTCGTCAACTAACTTATGTGTTGGGAATTCACTTACGTTCACAGCCGGTTCAGTCACAGGTACGGGTTCATTGATTTCCTACAATTGGTCAGGGCCTTCATCTTATTCTACAACAACTTCAGCAAATACAGTTTCAATAAGTTCGGTGGTAACGGGTAATTCAGGAGCGTATAGTCTCACAGTTACTTATCCCGGCACAGGCTGTACCAGCAACAGCGTTTCCACGTCACCCGCTGTAACCGTGAATGCAAATCCTGCTGCGATCTCGGGCGCTAACCAATTCTGTCAGGCAGCAACTACCACTTACACAAATGCTACCGCCGGCGGAACATGGTCAAGCAGCAACACGTCTGTCGCAACCATCGGAAGTACTACAGGTATTGCTACCGGTATTGCGGCCGGTACTACCCAATTGACATACACTATTGGTGGATTGTGTTTCTCAACGAAACAGGTTACGGTAAACAGCTTGCCTACTATCTCTTCAACCGGCGACGCAATTTGTGTTGGCGGGACAGCTACCGTTACTGCCACGCCGTCGGTAGGAATGGTGAAATGGTATGATGCGCCAACAGCCGGTACATTGCTCTATACCGGTGCAACTTTAACGGTTACACCAACTACCACCACAAACTATTACGCCGAGGCCTTGTCGACTATTACGAATAGTCTAACGTCAACTTTCGCTGCAGGTAATGGCCAGAACGGTGCAATGTTTAATTTGAATGTCATCAATTCGATCGACCTGAACGCATTCACTATCAGTTCTCAAACTTCGGGTTCTATTACATACGAGATATATTACAAGTCGGGTACATTCGCCGGTTCCGAGTCTACTCCCGCTGCCTGGACCTTACTGACAACATTCCCATCACATTTTTCTGCAACAACAGGTGTTCGCACACTGACATTGCCTTCTGCTCTTTCATTGACCGGAGGGCAAACCTATGCGTTCTACATAACAGGTACAACGGGTACTCTCAATTATACGAATGCTGGGTCCGTGGGAACTGTGTTTTCTTCTAATACAGACCTGCAGATCACGACAGGTTACGGAAAGGCTTATCCTTTTAGTACAACCTTTTCTCCAAGGATGTTGAACTTCACCGTTGATTACTCGATCCCGGGATGTTCAAGCGCGACACGTAGTGTTTCTACCGTGACCGTTAATCCTGTACCAACCATAGCCACATTGTCTGCAACACCTAATCCTGTGTGTGAAGGAAGTCCCATCACCCTCACTGCTTCCGGTGTTTCGGGTACAGGGTCAGCGACATCTTATAGTTGGACCGGCCCATCTGCTTATAGTACAACAACTACCGCACCTACTCAAACATATACCGTTCCTTCTACGGCAGCAAGTGGAGTTTATAGTGTAACAGTGACATTCCCCGGTTCGGGTTGCACAAGCTCACCCACTTCATCGTCTTATCTGAATGTATCGCCCAATCCTGTTGTTTACAATGTGACAGGCGGCGGAACGATATGTTCAGGTGATGCCGGAGTGCATATTGGGCTGGACTGGTCGATATTTGGAATCAACTACCAACTTTACAATGGCAGCACAGCTACGGGTAGCCCGGTTGCTGGTTCTACTTCTGCACTCGATTTCGGTCTGATTAATACTGCAGGGACATATACTGTGCGCGCAACTAACGTGTCTACCGGTTGTGTGAATGATATGTCCGGAAGTGTGACCGTGAATGTAAATCCACTTCCTGCGGCTTTTGCTGTAACAGGTGGTGGCACTGCGTGCGAGGGTACTGCCGGCGTTGCAGTTGGCCTCGCAAATTCTGTTTCAGGTATCAATTACCAATTATATAATGGCGCGTCTGCGGTTGGTAGCCCTGTTGCCGGTACCGGAGCGTCAATCAGTTTCGGTAATCAGACAGTTTCCGGTACTTACACAGTGCTTGCAACCAACACTACAACGTCTTGTTCAGTTGCAATGACAGGTTCAGCCGTAGTAGTGATCAACCCCGCGCCTACAGCTTATGCGCTCACAGGAGGCGGTAGCTATTGCTCAGGTGGCAGCGGATTGGCAATTGGTCTCGCAAATTCTCAATCAGGCATCAACTATCAATTGTACAATGGTGCGTCGGCAGTAGGTAGCATCGTAGCCGGAACAGGTGCTGCTATCAGCTTCGGTACCTATACAGCTTCCGGTACTTATACAGTACTTGCTACAAATACATCTACGACATGTACCGGCGCTATGACGGGCAGTACATCAATTTCAATAGATCCGCTCCCTACCGTTTACAGCGTTACGGGTGGCGGCGCATATTGTACGGGTGGCTCCGGTGTTACAGTTGGTCTGTCCAACTCTGCTACTGGTATCAACTATCAACTATATAATGGCGCAAGTGCGATCGGTAGTCCGGTAGCAGGTACAGGCGCAGCCATCAGCTTCGGCAGTCAGACACTTGCAGGTACATACACAGTAGTTGCTACAAATGCAACAACCGGTTGTGTGAGCAATATGACAGGTAGTGCAGTAGTTGTAATGAATCCACTTCCTGTTGCACAAACGGTGACCGGTGGAGGAAGCTTCTGCGCCGGAGGGTCAGGTGTTGCAGTTGGCTTAGCCGGCTCGCAGACCGATGTTACTTATCAGCTCTATAATGGGCCGTCAACGATCAGTACTCCTATCGTTGGTACAGGTTCGGCTGTGTCATTCGGTAGCCAGGCAGCAGGCGGTACCTACACTGTAGTAGGTACAAATACAGTCACCGGCTGTGTAAATAATATGTCAGGCTCTGCGACAGTGGTTGTTAATCCTCTGCCGGCACAGTACGTTGTGTCAGGTGGCGGTAACTACTGTGCGGGTGGTAGCGGTGTAGCTATCACACTTAACGGATCTAACACAGGAATGAGTTACCAGTTGTACAACGGTGCAGCCGTTTCCGGCAGCCCGGTTGCTGGTACTAACGCGGCAATCAGCTTTGGTACGCGTACTGCAACAGGAACCTATACCGCAGTAGCCACGAACACAGTTACGGGCTGCACCAGCAATATGCTGAGCAGCGCTGCGGTCATCATTGATCCACTTCCTGCAACAATAGCCGTGACAGGTGGCGGTAGCTACTGTGCGGGTGGCACAGGTGTTGCGATTGGCCTTGCCTCTTCTGCTTCAGGTATCAACTACCAATTATATAATGGTGCTTCAACAGTTGGCAGCAGCGTAGCCGGTACGGGAGTTGCGATCAGCTTCGGCACCCAGACCGCTTCAGGTACCTACACAGTACTCGCAACAAATAGCATCACGTCATGTACCAATGCCATGAGTGGAAGCGCTACGATCATCATTAATCCTTTACCTACAGTTCAGACTGTGACCGGCGGTGGTACTTATTGTCAATACGGAGCAGGTGTAGCAGTTGGGTTGGCGTCATCTCAGTCCGGCATCAATTATACATTATATAACGGTGCGTCCGTGATGGGTAGTGCTGTTGCCGGTACCGGGTCAGCTATCAGCTTCGGCAACCAGACGCTTGCAGGCACTTATACCGTTGTCGGCACAGACGCAACCACTTCGTGCACAAATGCAATGTCGGGCAATGCTGTGGTGGTAATGAATGCTGCGCCTACGGCGTATGCAGTTACCGGTGGTGGTCCATATTGCTCGGGTGGTATTGGTGTAAATGTAGGTGTAGCCAATTCACAGACGGGCATCGTTTATCAGTTATACCGAGGTGCGACCGCTGTTGGTAGCCCTGTTTCAGGAACAGGAAGCGCTATCAGTTTCGGATTGCAGACGGTTGCCGGCGCATATTCTGTTCTCGCTACAAACACAACTACATCATGTACCAACAGTATGTCGGGTTCTGCAACGGTCGTTATCAATCCGCTGCCTAATGCGTACAGCACATACGGTGGTGGAGCTTATTGCGCCGGTGGAACAGGAGTTGCAGTAGGGCTGTCTTCTTCACAGACCGGTATTTCTTATCAGTTATATAATACAGGTACTGCGACCGGTGCCGCTATTTCAGGCACAGGTTCTTCTATATCATTCGGACTGCAGACCGCGGCCGGAACGTATTCGATATTAGCAACCAACACCACTACCGGATGTCAGAAGGTCATGTTCGGGTCATCTGTGGTGGTGGTTAATCCTTTGCCTGTCGTTAACTCAGTTACCGGCGGCGGCAATTATTGCGCCGGTGGCACTGGTGTTATTGTGGGGCTCAGTAGCAGTGAGTCAGGTGTTAACTATACTACCTACAACGGTGCTTCGGCTTATTCCACAGTAGGTGGTACCGGTTCAGCTATCGATTTCGGATACGTATATGCCGCAGGAACATATACTGTTCTGGCAACAAATTACATGACTGGTTGTACATCCGCTATGAGCGGTAGTGCAACAGTAGGTATTTATACGCCGCCTTCAGCGTTTACTGTTACCGGCGGTGGCAGTTATTGTGCAGGTGGTTCCGGTGTGGCGGTTGGGTTAGCTTCTTCATCTGCGTCAGCAACCTATACATTGTATAATGGAACCACGGCAATGGGGTCTTCTGTTTCCGGTACCGGGTCTTCAATTAGTTTTGGCAATCAGACCGCGGCCGGTACTTACACGGTTCGTGCAACCAGTACTGCAAATGGCTGTACAACAGGCATGACCGGTTCTGCGACAGTCTCTGTTAATGCTGCACCAACGGCCTTTACTGTTACCGGTGGAGGGGCATATTGCGCTGGAGGGGCAGGTGCCAACGTCAGCCTCACCGGTTCTAGTACAGGTGTTACCTATCAATTGTATGTAGGGGCAACCCCGGTTGGCGGTCCTGTTACGGGCACAGGTGGTACACTTGGGCTTGGTACCTATACAACTATCGGTACCTACTCGGCTGTGGCAACAGTAACACTTACAGGTTGCACAGGCAACATGGCGGGCTCTGCAGCCATAACAACCTATACACTGCCTACCGTTTACAACGTAACGGGTGGTGGAAGCTACTGCTCGGGTGGCCTTGGCGTCAGCGTAGGATTGAGCGGGTCTGAAGCAGGCATCACTTATCAGTTATACAATGGTACTTCTCCGGTGGCGTCAGTTTCCGGAACCGGTGCTGCTATCTCTTTTGGACCTCAGTTCTCTGCAGGCAGCTATTCAGTCCGCGCTACAAGCACATCAACTTCATGTGTAAATGGCATGTCAGGTCTGGCAACTGTTTCTATCAACCCGCTCCCTTCAGTATTTGTTGCTAACGGTGGTGGCACATTGTGTGCAGGTGGTAGTGGTTTGGGTATCACACTCAGCGGATCACAGACTGGTGTGAACTATCAATTGTATAATGGCGCATCTCCGGTGACGGGCGGACTCGTTCCGGGTAGTGGTTCAACTATCAGCTTTGGCACCTATGCAACTGCAGGAGTATATTCAGTACTCGCAATAAATCCGGTTACCGGATGTTCAAACAGCATGGCTGGTACACCGCAGATCATCGTAAATCCTTTGCCTGTTTCTTATACTGTGACCGGTGGTGGTAGTTTCTGTGCAGGTGGTGCAGGTGTTGCAGTTGGGCTATCAGATTCTAATACAGGCATCACATACCGCCTGTACAATGGGTCTTCACTTGTTGGCGCAGCAGTTGCCGGCAGTGGTGGTGCTATCACGTTCGGTGTTCAGACGTCAGCAGGTTCTTATTCTGTGAGAGCAACCAACAACTCAACAGGTTGTGTGGCTGGTATGACTGGCAGCGCAAACGTTGTTGTCAATTCATTGCCGGTTGCATTCTCAGTTACTGGCGGCGGCGGTTACTGTACCGGTGGCGCAGGAATGCCTGTGGGACTTGCTTGGTCAACTTCAGGTGTCAACTACCGTCTCTATAAAGACGGTGTGGCAGTTGGAGGAGATGTAGCAGGTACTAATGGCGCACTGAGCTTCGGTTCATTCACGTCAGCGGGTGTTTACACGGTAGCTGCAGTTTCTACATCAGGCTGCGCACAGAATATGTCCGGATCGGCTACTATCAGTTTAAATCCGCTACCGGCTGACCAGACGGTTACAGGCACAGGTGGTTATTGCGCAGGTACAGCAGGTTTGAATGTGACACTTGGCGGCTCTGAGAGTGGCGTAGATTATACGCTATACAGCGGTGGTCTCCCAACAACATATACAGCTTCTGGCACAGGATCTGCAGTAGATTTTGGTCCTGTTACGGCAGGCACATATTCTGTTGTGGCTGTTAATAGCTCAACGCTTTGCTCTCGTACCCTCTCCGGTACGGCGGTAATAGCTATCAATGCACTGCCTGTTACCTACGCAGTATCAGGTGGCGGAGTATATTGCTCAGGTGCGGCTGGTGTTAATATTAGTCTCGCTGGTTCTCAGTCGGGCGTAAGCTATACTCTTTACAACGGCGCTTCATCTGTTGGTGCTCCTGTTGCAGGTACCGGTTCAACAATCTCGTTCGGTACGCAAACTACCGTTGGCACTTACAGTGTAATGGCTACAAATGCTGCAACCGCATGTTCTTCAGCAATGTCGGGTACAGCTACTGTTTCTGTGAATAGCGCACCAACTGTGCAGACAGTAACCGGTGGTGGTAGCTACTGCGCAGGTAGCGCAGGTGCCAATATCGGGCTCTCCTCATCACAGAGTGGGGTTATCTATCAGTTGTACATTGGAGCTTCTGCTACAGGGGCTCCTGTCAATGGTACCGGTTCAGCAATCAGTTTCGGACCTCAATCCACTGTGGGAACTTACTCGGTTGTTGCTGTTAACTCATCAACAGGTTGTTCTCGTCCAATGTCTGGCTCCGTTACAGTAAGCTCTAACCCGCTCCCTGTTGTTCAGACAGTGGCCGGCGGCGGTGCGTACTGCTCAGGTGGCACAGGTTCTGAAATCTTGTTGACTTCTTCTGCATCCGGTACATCTTATACTTTGTACAGGGGCGCAACCGCGGCTTCATCTGCTTTGGCAGGTACCGGCGGTTCCCTTTCGTTCGGTCCGCAAACAACGGCGGGTGCTTATACAGTTCTTGCAACTAATAGTTCTACAGGTTGTACACGCGCTATGTCAGGCACTGCGCTTGTGAGTATAAATGCGACACCTGCAGTACAGTCAGTTACAGGTGGTGGTGCTTACTGTGCCGGTGGAACCGGATCGGCGGTTGGTTTGTCAGGTTCTCAGATAGGTGTTTACTATACACTGTCTAATGGTACAACAACTCCGGTTACTATTTCAGGTACCGGCGGTTCGCTCACGTTCGGCGGCATAATGTCTGCCGGAACATATACAGTTGCCGCTACAGACGCATCTACTTCTTGTACATCAACTATGGCGGGTACGGCTACAATATCAGTTAATCCGCTTCCTGTTGAATACAACGTGATAGGTGGTGGTGGTTACTGCACCGGTGGTTCCGGCGTAGTTATCGGCCTCGATGGCTCTCAGACCGGCGTCAACTATCAACTATACAACGGTGCAGCATCTACCGGACTGACAGTTTCAGGTACAGGTGCCGATATCAGCTTTGGTGCACAAACAGCGGCAGGCGTTTACTCAGTGCTTGCAACTGATGCAACCACTGGTTGTACGCGCGGAATGTCAGTAACTACATCAGTGGCAGTTAATCCTGCTCCTGTTGTATTTAATATAAACGGTGGTGGCAACTACTGTACCGGTGGTTCAGGTGTGTCAATCGGCCTTGATGGTTCAGAATTTGGTGTGAACTACCGTCTGTACAAAGACGGAGTTGCCACTGCGACATCTGTTGCGGGAACTGGTTCGGCTATCGCGTTCGGTTTACAGAGCGCAACTGGTATGTACACCGTAATGGCAGAGAATGCGATGACTTCATGCACGGCTTCGATGTCTGGTTCGGCTGTCGTTGGCATCAACCCTGCACCGGCTGCATTCGTAATGTCGGCAGGCGGCGGGTACTGCCAGGGTACTTCAGGTCTGAATGTCTCTTTGAGCGGATCTGAAACAGGTGTTATGTATCGTTTGTACAGCGGTGCGGTTCCTACAGGTATATTGGTTGCCGGCACAGGTGGCTCTATAGATTTCGGAATGGTTACCGCAGGTACTTATTCGGTACTGGCTACTTCAACTACAGGTTCTTGTACTGCTGCCATGACCGGCACTGCTAATGTCGTAATGAACACACTACCTGCTGCATACGGCGTTACGGGTAGTGGTGGTTACTGCGACGGTAGTTCTGGTGTGGCTGTTGGTCTTTCTGGTTCTGAGGTGAACGTTAGCTATCAGCTTTACAACGGCGCTTCAATGTCGGGTAGTGCTGTTACCGGTACAGGCGCGGCTATCTCATTCGGCAACAGGATCGCAGGCAACTACTCGGTAGTTGCAACAAACCTTACTACAGGTTGTACACGCAACATGACAGGTAACGCGGCAGTAGTGCTGAATGCACAACCAAATGTTTATACAGTAGCAGGTGGCGGTTCTATCTGTTCAGGTGCTGCAGGTGTAAGTGTTACACTTAGCGGTTCTCAGGCTGGTGTAAGCTACCGACTGTACAACGGTGCGACACAGGTTGGTTCTGCGGTTGCCGGAACAGGTCTGTCACTCACGCTCGCATCAGTTAATACTTCAGGCACATACACTGTAATGGCAACCAATAACACAACATCATGTGTGGTTGCAATGTCGGGTTCTTCTACTGTAGTTGTTAATCCGGTTCCTTCTTCATTCAGCATGATCGGTGGTGGTAACTACTGTCCGGGTACTGCAGGTGTTGCAGTTGGCTTGGGCGGTTCAGAAGCGGGTGTCAACTACCAGCTTTATGTTGGCTCTAGCTCTGTAGGTTCGCCGGTAGCAGGTACAGGTTCCGCGATCGATTTCGGTACTCAGACAATTTCAGGTTCATATAATGTAATAGCAACTAACGCCACTACTTCATGTACTGCAAATATGACGGGAACTTCTTCAGTTTCTGTCAATGCACAACCTGGTGCATACGCACTCACAGCCGGCGCATCAGCGTATTGCGCGGGTGGTGCAGGTGTGGCATACAACCTTGCAGGTTCTCAGACAGGTGTTTCTTACCAGTTGTTCGTTAACGGTATTGCTTCAGGCGCCCCGGTAACCGGTACAGGTAGCCCACTTAGCTTTGGCCTCAGGACTACAGCAGGTATCTATAGCGCGGTGGCAACTTCTGCCGCAAATGGTTGCACTAATGTAATGACCGGTACGCCTTCTTTGGCAGTAAATACATTGCCTGCTTCATTTACTGTGACAGGCGGTGGCAGCTACTGTGCGGGTAGTGCGGGTAGCGAAGTAGCACTCATCGGTTCAGAATCAGGAATCACTTATCAGGCTATGTCAGGTACTACTCCGGTGGGTACAGCGGTTGCGGGTACAGGTGCGGGTGTGTCGCTGGGCTTCCTGCCTGCAGGTACTTACGCTGTTCGTGCAACACACACTGTTACCGGTTGCCGTACAAATATGCACGGTACCGCAACGGTTACTGAGAATGCCGCTCCTGCGTCATACACTGTAACGGGTGGTGGCCAGTTCTGCTCTGGCGGAACGGGAGTAGCAGTTGGTCTGGCGGGTTCTGCATCGGGCGTCACTTACCGTCTCTACAAAGACGCGGTGGCCACAACAATAGCGGTTGCAGGTACAGGTTCAGGTATTTCATTCGGCAACCAAACGTCTGCGGGCAACTACTCAGTTGTGGCAGCAGACGGTATGACAGGCTGCACTGGCATGATGACCGGAAGCGTGTCAGTATCTGTTAATCCTACACCTGCAGCGCAGACTGTGACCGGTGGCGGTGCTCTTTGTGCTGGTGGCGCAGGAGTTGCTGTTGGTCTGAGTAACTCGGTTACCGGTGTGAATTATCGCTTATACAATGGCTCTACAGCAGTAGGTGCCGCTGTGGCTGGTACAGGCGGTAGCATCTCGTTTGGTGCTCAGGCGGCAGCAGGTACTTATACAGTGCTCGCAATAGGCACAACCGGTGGCTGTACGCGCACTATGACAGGAAACGCTGTTGTGGTTGTTAATCCGCTCCCTGCATCATTTAGTGTTACAGGCGGTGGTAACTACTGCGAGGGTACTGCCGGTGTTGCAGTAGGCCTCAGCGGTTCTTCTACAGATGTTTCTTATGCGCTCTACAACGGTTCATCTCTGGTTACAAGCGCAACAGGTACTGGTGCTTCTATGAGCTTCGGAACAATGTCATCCGGTACTTATTCTGTAGTTGCTTCTATCCCTGCAACAGGTTGTGTTCGCAATATGTCAGGTACAGCTTCGGTTGCAATGACCACAACGGTCGTTCCTACGTTGGTGCTCAATAGTGCTTCTGGTGATACAGTATGCGCAGGAACTCCTGCAGTGTTTACATCAACTGCAGCTAATGAAGGTCTGACTCCGGCTTATAGTTGGACGGTTAATGGAGTATCTGTTTCTGCAACTACATCAGGATTCAGTTACGTGCCTACTAACGGAGATGTGGTGTCACTCACACTCACCAGCAGTGCTGCATGTGCAGTACCAGCAACTGTTGCTGCAACACGTACACTTACTGTCCTCGAAAATCAGTTGCCATCAGTAACTGCTACTATTTCAGGCGACACACTTTGCTCTGGAAATCCGGTGACTATCACTGCAACAGCAGTTTACGGTGGTACAGCACCTACATTCACATGGATCAGGAACGGTGTTCCTGCTGCAACGGGTAATGTGTTCACATTCGTTCCATCTGCCGGTGATGCCATCTATGTGCGCATGGCCAGCAACTATGCTTGTCGTTTGTCTTCTCTTGTGTCTTCATCTGTTGATACGATGGATGTTATCCTGCCTCAATCTCCGATAGTGGGTATTGTAGCGGCACAGGGCACGACGGTTGCTGCAGGTCAGGCACTCACATTGTCTGCAACAGTTACTAATGTATATCAGCCAACCTACCAGTGGTATGTGAATGGTGCAGTTGTACATGGTGCAACTACTTCGGTATTCACTTACAACGAGTATGCCGATAACGACTCGGTTACCATCAAGGTGACCAACAACACGCCTTGTGGTCCTTACAGCAGTACTAATGGTTTGCGTGTGAACGTTACAACTGTTGGTGTAGCTGCGGTGAACGCTGCTGAATTCGACGTTCGCCTCATGCCTAACCCGACCTCAGGTTCATTCTTCATCAAAGGATCTGTAACAGGTGTGGCCAACGGTACAGTGTCGGTTGATGTAACGGACATGTTGGGTCAGACAGTTTATACAGGTTCTGCTCAGGTGAAGAACGGTTCAGTCGATCAGCGCGTTCAGCTGGATGGTGCTCTGGCCAACGGCATGTATATGGTAACATTGCGCACCGAGGGTACATCGAAGGTGTTCCACCTGATGTTACAGCAATAATAATTGTTGAAATATAATTGTTTCATTAAAAGCAGGGAGTTGATAGCTCCCTGCTTTTCTTTTACATTTGCGCCATGTCAGGACTTTCAAATTTCGACCCCAATTCAGTGGGGCTCACAGCCAATAACATATTTGGTCTTCCGTTCACCGAAGACGAGGCAGAATTGGTATTACTTCCCGTTCCCTGGGAGGTGACCGTATCTTACCGCGCAGGCACAGCCCGTGGGCCTGAAAGTATTTTTAATGCTGCAATGCAGGTCGATCTGTTTGACCCGGATGTGAAGGATGGCTGGAAGAAAGGTTTCTACATGATGCCGGTTGACAAGAACATTCGCCTGAAAAGCGATTACCTGCGTCAGTGTGCAGAGTTGATCATATCGCACATGGCCGATGGGGGAGTAGTGGAGGAGAATGCCCAGTTGAACGAGAAGCTGCATGATGTGAACACCGGCGCCAAAATGATGTGCGACTGGGTGTATGAAATGACATCCGAAATGCTGGGTAGGGGCAAGAAGGTTGGTCTTGTAGGTGGCGACCATAGCACCCCGCTTGGCTACATTCGCGCACTTGCAGATCATCACTCCGATTTCGGCATTCTTCAGATAGACGCACATGCCGACCTCCGTATCGCATACGAAGGCTTCACATACTCTCACGCGTCTATCATGTACAACGTGCTGAAAGAAGTGCCTGCTGTTTCCAAATTGGTACAGGTAGGCATCCGCGACTATTGCGATGAGGAGTTGGACATCATTCAGAACAGCAACGGCCGCATCAATACCTTCTTCGATAGGGATATCAAAGCTCGCCAGTATGAGGGCGATACCTGGAAGGCAATATGCACAGATATCATCAATGCGTTACCGCAAAAGGTATACATCAGTTTCGATATCGACGGCCTCGATCCGAAGTTGTGCCCCAATACCGGTACACCTGTTCCCGGTGGTTTCGAGACAGAACAGATCTATTACCTGTTCCGTATGTTGCACCAGTCGGGCAGGCAGCTTATCGGTTTCGACCTGAACGAGGTGTCAAACGGCAACCACGCCGGCGATAGCATAGATACAATCACAGGTGCCCGTGTGTTGTACAAGTTGTGCAACTACATGGTTGCTTAAGAGTTAAGCATATTGACTAGCCTGCCGTGATCATTTCCGGCAGGCTTTTTTATTGCGTTTAGAAAAGAGCTGTCTGCACCGCCTTCTGTCTTGCAAGGGTGCCCTGCGGCGATATCTGAAACAACTCCGTCTCGTTGTACCGCGACGCCACAGAAACCGACACGTTTCCTGCATGTGGCTGAAACGCCTGCAGGGCTACGTCCGGGTGGTTATTATCCTTCGAAAGGTGAGACAAAAATACGTGCGACATAAAATCGGGTCTGTGTTCATTGAACAGCGCCAACGCCTGCGCGTTCGACATGTGCCCGTGATCGCTACGTATGCGTGCCTTCAGATGATACGGATAACGCCCTTTCTCCAGCATTTCATCGTCATAGTTAGCCTCCAGAAAGGCAGCATGGCAACCCGAGAAATACGCTCTTACGTGGTCGCAAGGAGCACCGATATCGGTGAACACACCTATGCGCACACCCGCTACATCCACTACAAAGCTGTGCGGGTCTTTCGCGTCATGTAGTTTAGGGAAAGCCGTTACTGTGATCTCACCGGTTACTATGCCTTGATGAGCAGTAAAGGACCGCACCAGGTGGTGCTCGGGCCGCATGTGCGTGTTCGATATGGTTGCCGCCGTAACGTACACCGGCAACTGGTACCTCCTCGATATCAGCTCCACACCCTTTATGTGGTCTATATGCTCGTGAGATATGAAAATGGCCCGCACCTTACTCATACTCAGCTGCAGCCGCTGCATGCGTTTTTCAGTCTCCTTGCACGACAGACCGGCATCGATCAGTACCGCATCGTGGTGGGTTCCCACGTAATAGCAGTTCCCGTTGCTACCGGAGTTAAGAGAGGCTACAAATGCTGGCATGCTGCAAATATAGGCTATGCTTTGGCCTATCTTTTTCTTCAGTTATTATTTGTGATATGATAAATATATATACTTTATTTTGCTTACCTGCGTCGGCTGTGTTTTCTTTTCATTATCGTTGTCGGGTCATACTTTGCCACACAACATTTTAATATCTTTAGCTTCTGTCAATTTTAAACATTACTTTCAAACTAAAATAAAACACTATGTCCGATTCTGCATCAAAACCATTTCCATCCGACATTGAGATATCAAGGTCCACTAAGTTGAAGAACATCAGTGAGATAGCTGAAAAGATCGGTATCAATGCCGACGATATCATTCCTTACGGAAAATACAAAGCAAAGGTGCCGCTCACTTATCTCAATGAAGATAAAGTGAAGAACAGCAACCTGATACTGATAACGGCCATCACTCCGAATAAGGCAGGCGTTGGTAAAACGGTTACAAGTGTGGCACTGTCACTGGGCCTCAACTACATTGGCAAAAAGGCGGCTGTTGCCCTGCGCGAACCCAGCCTTGGCCCATGCTTCGGTATGAAGGGAGGTGCAGCCGGTGGTGGCTATTCTCAGGTGTTGCCAATGGAAGATATCAACCTCCACTTCACCGGAGACTTCCATGCTATCACTTGCGCCAACAACATGATCGCAGCATTGCTGGACAACTACCAGTACCAGAACCGCAATACCGACAAGGCACTGGAGCGTGTGGTGTGGCGTCGTGTACTCGACGTTAACGACCGTTCGCTTCGTCACATGGTTTCCGGCCTGGGTGGCAGCGCCAACGGCATACCCACCGAAATGGGCTTCGACATCACACCTGCTTCCGAGATCATGGCGCTGTTCTGCCTCGCTACAAGTGTTGAAGATCTGCAGGCGCGCATAGAGCGTATTGTGCTCGGCTACAGGTCAGATAAGACACCGTTCACGGTAAAAGACCTTGGCATCGCTGAGTCTATCACCGTGTTGCTGAAAGACGCTATCCTGCCAAACCTCGTACAGACTACCGAGAACACTACTGCGTTTGTGCATGGTGGTCCGTTTGCCAACATCGCGCATGGTTGCAACTCAGTACTTGCAACCAAAATGGCCCTCAGCTGCAACGATTACGTTGTTACAGAGTCTGGCTTTGGTAGCGACCTCGGTGCCGAGAAGTTCCTCGATATCAAGTGCCGCCTCACTGGTCTTCGTCCGAAGGCAACGGTGATAGTGGCAACAACCGCCGCACTCAAATTGCATGGCGGCGTTCCTGCTACCGATATCACCAAGCCAAATATGGACGCGCTTAAGGCCGGCGCACCCAACCTGCAACGCCACATCCAGAACATGAAAGGATTCGGGCAGAGCGTGGTAGTATCATTCAATCGCTTCAAACACGATACCGACGAAGAAGTGCAGTTCCTGGCCGACTTCTGTGAGAAGGAAGGTGTTGTCTTCGCTATCAATAACGGCTTTGTTCGTGGTGGCGAAGGTGCATCAGAACTGGCGCGCAAGGTGGTTGACCTCATCGAGAACAATCCGTCTAAAGACATCAACTTCACTTACGAGCTCACCGACCCTATCAAAACCAAGATCGAGAAGATCGCGACCAAGATATACCGTGCGGGTAATGTCACTTTCAGCGGACCGGCTGTTTCCAAGCTGAAGCAGTTTGAAGCAAACGGCTGGGGCAACCTCCCTATCTGCATCGCTAAGACACAGTACTCATTCTCTGACGATGAGAAGAAGATCTGCGCCCCGGAAGGCTTCACAATCAACGTTCGCGACCTGGTTATCAACGCCGGTGCTGGCTTCATCGTAGCGGTTGCAGGCGAGATCATGCGTATGCCGGGTCTGCCGAAAGATCCGCAGGCTATGCACATCAAGCT
>JACCDX010319852.1_pt1 | contig 17548 bp, 17 predicted proteins | sample 7449681 | NCBI WGS metagenome assembly JACCDX01 (sample SAMN15323450, study PRJNA562643) | freshwater metagenome | isolation source: river surface water | place: USA:Blue River Watershed | collected 2017-08-18
ACAACTCCAGGATTAATTAATTTAGATTTTGCAGACGTGAGAAGTGTGATGTCAGGTGCTGGAACAGCGCTTATGGGAATTGGAGCAGCACGTGGTGAAAACAGAGCAGCAATAGCTGCACAAAACGCAATTGCTTCGCCTCTTCTTGAAGCAGATATTCAAGGTGCAAAAGGTGTATTACTTTCTATAGCAGGTGGATCTGATTTAGGTCTATTTGAAATAAATGAAGCAGCAAGACTTGTACAAAATGTTGCATCAGCAGAGGCAAATATTATTTTCGGCGCAGTTATTGATGACACCTTAGGCGACGAAGTTAAAGTCACAGTTATTGCCGCAGGTTTTGCAGAAAAAGATTTAATGAATAAAAGATCCGCACCGTCAATAGTTGATAGAAGTGAACCTGAAATTCCATCTTTTGTTTCAAAGAATTCTGAAGATACTGGACCACAATCTGTAGTTGGATCAACTTTTAATGCAACCACAGCATCAACACCTAGACGTGTTGTCTTTGACGACATGGAAAGTGATGATCTTGATGTTCCGGATTTTTTAAAGTAGATAAAATATGTCGGTGATCACACCGATTTCTTCTGGGAAACAAGGCAAAGCTCATTGGAGTTTTTTTGGCCGAAATGGTGGAGTTAGTAAAAGTCCATATGACTCTTTAAATATTGCAGATCATGTGGATGACAATATAGATGATGTAAATAGAAATCGAGAAATACTTTCAGAAAGTTTAGAAATACCTTTAGTTTTTATAGGAGCAACTCACTCACCAAATGTAGTTAATGTCAAATCCGAATATCCAATTATTCATAAAGACACAGATGCTTTAGTTACCAGAGAAACAAATCTTGGATTAGTGATTATGTCTGCAGATTGTGCTCCAATTGTTTTAGTTGATCCAATTGCCCATGTCGTAGGAGTTGTCCACGCGGGCTGGCAAGGCATGTTAGTTGGAATTGTCGAAAATTCAGTCGAAGGAATGCTAGATCTTGGAGCCGAAACTCAAAACATGAAAGCGATTATTGGACCAACCATAAGTGCCAAAAACTTTTCTGCAACAAAAGAAAGATATGAAGAAGTTAAGGCAAAAGAACCAAGTGCAGCTGTAATTCTTTCTAATGGCGATTTTGCAGTCGATATAAGAAAAGGTGTGAAAAATCAACTGGCAAAATATCAAATTAAAACAACTGATTTAAATATCTGCACCTTTGACAATAAAGATACTTTTTCCTTTAGAAGAGATCCTGTAACTGGAAGAAATGCAACTGTTGCTTGGTTAAGTGAATGAGTGAAACAAGACTTGCAGAAATTGCTGAAAACTACAAAAAAATTAAAACTAGAATTTTAGATGCTTGCAATAAGACAGGCAGAAATCCAACAGAAGTCACATTAATCGCGATTACAAAAACTTACCCAGCAAATGATATCGATTTACTTAAATCTTTAGGGATTGAAAATGTAGGTGAAAATAAGGACCAAGAGGCAAGCCTAAAATTTAATGAAGTAAAGAATAAGTTTACTTGGCATTTTGTTGGTCAATTACAAACAAACAAAGTTAAATCTGTCTTGCAATATGCAGATTACATTCATTCAATTGATCGGTTGAATTTAGTTAAAGAAGTTCAAAAAATTAGTCAAAGAATGCATAAAACACAAAAGGTTTTAATTCAAATAGATCTTGATGAAACCGAAAATGACGAAAATAGGGGAGGAGTCAATCCTCAAAAATTGCTAGAGTTAGCGCAAGAAATTTCTAAATGCCCGAATCTAGAACTTTCAGGCTTGATGAGCGTTGCTCCATTGAATATGAAGCCAAAAGAAGCTTTTGCAAAACTTGAAAAAATTCAAAGTGAATTTTTAAAGTCATATCCTTTAGCAAAAATGCTTTCAGCAGGGATGAGTGATGATCTAGAAGAGGCCATTTTGCATGGCGCGACACACCTTCGAATTGGTTCTGCCTTACTCGGGGAAAGGCCAAAAATCGGGTAACTTTGACTCTAGTCACAAATGCAACATGTGCCCCATTGGTTCTTTAAAGAACTGAGGCACTACAGGAGGAAGAGATGCCACAAGGCTTTCGCAAAATGGCAGTCTATTTAGGTTTAGTTGAAGACAATCAAAATAATTTATTGAGTGAAGAAGTAGAAGAGATTTACGAAGAAGAGGTTGCTCCACGTTGGACTCCAACCCCAAGAGCTTTCTCAACTAATGGCGCAACTGCGTTAGCAGAGCGACCTGAAGTTCGAGTTGCCCCACAAGTTAAACCAATGGTTGCAGCAGAACCAGTTACTCGAATTACAACTCTTCATCCCAGAGCGTTTAATGACGCAAGAAGAATTGGTGAAGAATATCGCGAAGGAACTCCAGTAATAATAAATCTTTCTGAGATGGATCCAAGTGATCAAAAAAGAATTCTTGATTTTGCCTCAGGTTTAGCATTTGCCCTAAGAGGCACTATTGAAAGAGTTACCAACTCAGTCTTTTTAATTTCACCAGCCAATGTGGACTTAGGGGCAGAAGCTCGCCAACAAGTCGCTCAAGATGGCTTCTTTAATCAAGTTTAATTACACTAGTAATTAATGGGATCTCTTCTTTATCAAATTCTTTGGCTTTATCTTTTAGTCATGATTGGCCGTTTGGTTTTTGATTATGTTCAGATGTTCGCAAGATCTTGGCGACCATCTGGATTTATTCTTGTTTTGGTTGAATTCATTTATTCGCTAACTGATCCACCTTTAAAGTTTTTTAGAAGATTTGTTCCTCCCCTTAGAATAGGTTCAATATCTTTAGATTTATCTTTTTTAATCGTGATTATTTTGATTCAAATTGCCATGAGTATTGTGGCATCCCTCTAGTGGTTAAAGATAATTAAAAATCGGGTAGATTTAGGTTTAGTCCAAAACAACGGAGAAGAAATGGCATTGACCCCTGAAGATGTAGAAAACGTTGTTTTCGATACCACCCGTTTCAAAATGGGCTATGACGTTTCACAAGTTGATGATTTTCTTGAAAAAGTGCAAAGAGAAATAGAGCATCTTCATAATGAATTAGACCTTGCTAGAAATGGAAATACTTCCATAAGTGGCCAAACTATTGAAACCAGATCTCCTGTTGAAGTTTTGACTTTGGCACAACAAGCATTAACTGCAGCAACTAATGAAGCAGAAAGATTAGTTAGAGATGCAAGAGCAAGAGCAGCAGCTATTTCATCAAGTGTGGAAAGTGAAAAGGCTCAAATAGAAGCACAAATCAAGAAATTAGAAGCTATTGAGATTGAATACAGAAATAGACTTAGAAATTGGTTATCTGGAATGTTGAATGATTTAGGTGTTGAGTTGGATGCAACTTCAGAAAATACAAATCCTGTAAATGTAATTACAAGTGCTCCAGAAAATAATTAATTTTTACTCAATAAAATCTTAAGATTTAATTCTTCTTCTACTGCAGAAGTATTAGTTAAATCTTTTTCAAATTCAAAGTTTATGGCTAGAACTTCATTTTTTATAGCATCAAGATGTTCAGTGATAGCTTCTTGTAATTCTTCGTTTGTAGAAGAGTATTTAACATTAATACGGTCTGAAACATCAAAACCACTATTTTTTCTAGTTTCTTGAATTAGCCTAATTATTTCTCTGGAAAGGCCAAGACTTTTTAGTTCTTTAGTAATCGTTAAATCAAGAGCTATGGTTTCTCCATCTTGAGTCATTACTGACCAACCTTCTCTTGGAGTTTCAGTGATTATGACATCGTCAGAATTAATCTCGAATTCGTTGTTATCAATTTTTACGACATAAGAATTGCTTTGACGTAATTTGGTGACAAGTTCTACAGGATCTAATTCCGTTATCTTTTTAGCTATTTGAGGAGTTTCTTTACTGAAACGAGCTCCTAGAGTGCGAAAGTTTGCCTTGACCGTTACGTTCACTAGATCTTGGGTTTGACTTAGTGATTGAACCTGCAAAATATTCAATTCTTCTGCTAATTGATCTTTGAGATCTTGGGCAACTTTGTCCCAATTTTTTGCAGATACCAATGCTTTGGAAAGTGGTTGACGATTTTTTACTTTTGCCTCTGCTCGAGCACCTCTTCCAAGTTCAACTAAGCGTCTGATTAGTCCCATGCTTTCAATTAGGTCATAACGAATATCTTGTTTATCAACAATTGGCCAATTGGCTAAATGAACCGAATCAATATTTTTTTCGGTCGTAGTTTTAAACATTTCTTGCCAAACTTTTTCAGTAATAAATGGCACAAATGGAGCCATAATTAAAGTGATCTTCTTTAAAGCTTCGTGCAAGGTATCTAAAGCTAAAGGATCTGCATCCCAGAATCTTCTTCTATTTCTTCGTACATACCAGTTCGACATGTCATCAACGACATCAAAAAGAACTTTTCCAGCTTTTTGGGTATCAAATTTTTCTAAGGCATCCGTTACTTGAATTACTGCATCATCTACTAGTCCGAGTAACCATTGATCAATTTCAGGTCTTTCACTTCTTTTAACTTTTAAAGTACCTGGAACATAATCAGATAAACGAGTATAAAGAGAGAGAAACGAAACTGTATTCCAATAAGTTAAAAGAACTTTTCTAGTTACTTCTTGTATAGAGGCATGACCAACTCTTCGTGCTTGCCAGGGTGAACCAGAGGCAAGCATGAACCAGCGAAGCGAATCGGCGCCATGTTCATCCATCAAAGCAATTGGTTCTAATACATTTCCTAGATGTTTACTCATCTTGCGACCTTTTTCATCCAAGATGTGGCCAAGTGTTACTACATTCTTATACGAAGATTTATCGAAAACTAAAGTTCCAACAGCCATAAGTGTGTAAAACCATCCACGTGTTTGATCAATGGCTTCGCAAATAAAATCTGCAGGATAGTTTTTCTTAAATAATTCTTGATTTTGTTGTGGATAATTTAATTGAGCAAATGGCATAGCGCCAGAGTCATACCAGCAATCAATTACTTCGGGAACTCTTTTTGCTTTATTCTTACATTTTGGGCAATTAATTGTGATGTCATCAACAAAAGGCCTGTGAGGATCTGTTTCAGAAACATCTTGACCTGACAAATCACTTAATTCTTTAAGAGAACCAATAGCTGTTTGATGTTTTTCTTCACATATCCAAATTGGTAGTGGCGTTCCCCAATAGCGATTACGGGAAAGTGCCCAATCAATATTGTTATTTAGCCAATCTCCGTATCTTCCATGTTTAATTGTGCTCGGAAACCAATTTGTGTTTTCATTTTCACGCATTAATTCATTTTTTATTGATGTAGTTTTTATGTACCAAGAAGGTTGAGCGTAATACATAAGGGGAGTGTGACATCTCCAGCAATGTGGATATTGATGTTCATATGCAACTTCTTTAAATAAAAGTTCACGTTTCTTTAAATCTTTAACGATATCTTTATCTGCTTTTTTAAAGAATTGACCTGCAACTAAAGGTGCGTAGGTATCGAAGTGTCCATCTGCTTTAACTGGATTGATTACTGGTAACCCATATTTTCTGCAAACTTGCATATCTTCAGCACCAAATGCTGGTGATTGGTGAACAATTCCTGTTCCATCTTCAGTTGTTACATAATCTGCAAGTAAAACTGCGTGAAGGTATTTATTTGTTTTGTCTTCAAATAATTCATTTCCATAAGGTGCTTGATAAGTAATACCTTCTAAATCTTTACCTTTCAATTGCTCTTGAACTTTTACATCTTCTCCAAGAACAGAAATGAGTTCTTTAGCAACAATTAAATGTTCATCTTCTAGTTCAACTATTACGTAATCAATTTCTGTTCCAACGGCTGCTGCAGTGTTGCTTACTACAGTCCATGGGGTAGTTGTCCATACCAAAAGGGATAAATTTTTATATTTTTTCTTCCATGAATCTGTAGTAACAGGAAACCTTAAGTAAATGGATTGATCAGTGATGGTTTCATAACCAAGAGCTAATTCATGATCTGATAAACCTGTTCCACATCTAGGGCAATAAGGACTAACTCTAAAATCTGAAACTAATAGTCCTTTGTTATGAATTTCTTTTAAAGACCACCAAACAGATTCAATATAAGAACTTGACATAGTCCAATAAGCTTTATCAAAATCAACCCAATAGCCCATTCTTGAAGTCATTAGTGCAAATTCGTTTACATTTCGTAAAACTGATTCTTTACATTTGGCATTGAATTCAGCAACACCATATTTTTCAATATCATTTTTTCCGCTAAAACCTAATTCTTTTTCAACTGCTAATTCAACGGGTAAACCATGACAATCCCAACCTGCTTGTCTTGGTACGTAATAGCCTTGCATCGCTTTAAATCTTGGGAAAACATCTTTAAAAACTCTTGCTTCTACGTGATGAGCTCCGGGCATGCCATTTGCAGTTGGAGGACCCTCATAGAAGACCCAACGCTTATTTTCATCTCTTTGATTTAATGATTTGTGGAAAACATCATTTTTTTGCCAGAAAGCAATGATTTCTCTTTCCATGGCAGGTAGATCGATGCGGTTAGAAACCTCGCGATACACGCTTACACCATCCTGCTTTCGAGTAAGTTAAAAGAAAAACTGTACTCTCGTAGTTTATGAGACAACTAAAATGTGTGGTGATATCAAGGTGAAGAGTCGCACACATTTACAAGCCTTAATGCTAAAGATTGCTTTAGCGATAATCATTACTGATCAAATAACAAAAGTAATAGCAGTTGCTTCTTTAGAAAATAGAGAGAATTTGATTCTGGTGCCTGCCTTATTAGGGGAAAGAGTTGGACCACTTCTGCAATTTAATTTCATAAGAAATCCTGGAGCCGCATTTGGATTTGGTACAAACGCAACCTTAATTTTTACAATTCTTGCTTTTGTTATTTCCATAATTATTTGGAAGACAGGAAAAAAAATTGAAAATAGAATCTGGGCAATTTGTTTTGGAGCACTTCTAGGTGGCGCAATCGGAAATCTAATTGACCGAATATTTAGAAGCCCTGGAGTTTTTAGAGGAGCAGTTGTTGATTTTGTTCAAATACCTTATTGGGCGATATTTAATGTCGCTGACATGGCAGTAAGTATTTCAGCAACAATAATTGCAGTTATGACATTGATGGGTAAAGATCCTTATAAAAAGAAATTAAATGACTAATTACATAATCCATGTTGAAGAAAATCAAGTGGGATCAAGAATTGATTCATTCTTATCGTCGAATCTTGAAATATCTAGAACAAAAGTAGCCTCTGATATTGATGCTGGTGCTGTGTTAGTAAATGGAAAAGTTGCTACTAAGTCATATCGTTTAAATTTAAACGATGAAATAAATTACACTCCGATAGAAAAATCTATTGTCGATCCAAAAGATCAGGTAATAGATATAAAAGTTTTATATTCAGATGATGACATTGTTGTTGTTGACAAACCTTTTGGTGTGGCAGCTCATGCAAGTCCTGGTTGGGAAGGACCAACTGTTACTGCATCAATTGCTGCTAAAGGACATCGAATTTCAACAAGTGGTGTAGCTGAACGCCAAGGAATTGTGCAGCGTTTAGATGTTGGAACAAGTGGAGTAATGGTTGTAGCAAAAAGTGATTTTGCTTATGAAAATTTAAAAGATTCTTTTAGAACCAGAACCGTCAAAAAGGTTTACCACGCTTTGGTGCAAGGTCATCCAGATCCTTCTAGTGGAACAATAGATGCTCCTATAAGTAGACATCCGCAAGAAAATTACAAATATGCGGTCGTGCAAGGAGGAAGAGAAAGTGTTACTCATTACGAAACCTTAGAGGCTTTTCCATATGCATCACTTTTAAAAATTGAATTAGAAACTGGTAGAACACATCAAATAAGAGTTCACATGAGTGCTATTAAACATCCGTGCGTTGGAGATCCTATGTATGGAGCAGATCCAAAGTTGGCCGAAAAGCTAGGACTTACTCGCCAATGGCTTCATGCAACATCTTTAACATTCAAACATCCAAGAACTGGTGCAGAAGTGACATTTGACTCACCCTATCCACAAGATTTGGCATCGAGTTTAAAGCGCGTTGCAGAGGTTTTTAAGTAAACTCTATAAAGCAAGATTTAAATTAGTTATACAAAACTTCCCCCTTTGTATCAAACTCGTGAAAGGGCTATTTTCATTTAATGTCTAATCGCGACTCATTTGTTCATCTTCATGTGCACTCTGAATATTCGATGCTGGATGGCGCAGCAAGATTAAATCAATTAATTTCAGAAGTTAAAAAACAAGAAATGCCCGCAATTGCTATAACAGATCATGGAAATTTATATGGTGCTTACGATTTCTATAAAACGGCAAAAGAGCACGGCGTTAAACCAATAATTGGTATTGAAGGTTATTACGCACCAAATGGAAGAAAATCAAGAGAGATGCTTGATTTTGGATTTTCAAGTGGCGAAGATCAAGAATTTGGCAGAGGTAAATCTCCTTATACACATATGACTTTGTGGGCGACTGATACTCAAGCCATGCATAACTTATTTAAAATTTCTTCACTTGCAAGTATCGAAGGTTATTACTACAAACCAAGATTTGATTTTGAATTATTAGAAAAATATGGAAAAGGATTAATTGGAACCACCGGTTGCCCATCAGGTGAAGTAAATCGATGGCTGCAAGCAGGAGATTTCAATAAAGCTAAACAAGTAGCAGGTCAATTGCAAGAAGTATTTGGTAAAGAAAATTTTTATTGTGAATTAATGGATCATGGCCTAGATATTGAGAAAAAAACCAGGGCAGATTTACTAAAAATAGCCAAAGAATTGCAAATTCCTTTAGTTGCAACTAATGACTTGCACTACACCTATGAAAATGATGCGGCATCTCATGAAGTTTTACTCTGTGTTGGAACAAGAACAACTTTAAGTGACCCAAATAGATTCAAATTTGATGCTCAAGATTTTTACTTAAAAACTCCTGCACAAATGCGAGAAGTTTGGAAAGATTATCCAGAAGCATGCGATAACACTTTACTAATTGCTGAAAGATGTGAAGTTAAGTTTCAAGAAGGCGCAAATTTAATGCCTAGATTCTCAGTTCCAGAAAATGAAACAGAAGAGTCATGGTTAGAAAAAGAAGTAAATGAAGGATTAAAAAAACGTTTTAAAAATCAGGTTTCAACTCAACATCAAGAGCAGGCTAATTATGAAATTAAAGTTATTAATCAGATGGGTTTTCCAAGTTACTTTTTAGTAGTAGCGGATTTGGTTAGATACGCCAAAGAAAATGGGATAAGAGTAGGTCCAGGTAGAGGTTCAGCTGGAGGATCGGTTGTTGCTTTTGCTTTGGGTATTACTGAACTTGATCCAATTAAGCACGGACTTTTATTTGAAAGATTTTTAAATCCAGAAAGAGTTTCTCTACCAGATATTGATATTGATTTTGATGAAAAAAGACGCGCTGACATGATTAAATATGCGACTGATAAATATGGTTCTGATCACGTTGCTCAAATTATTACTTATGGAACAATTAAAGCTAAAGCAGCAATTAAAGATTCTGCTCGAGTACTTGGCTATCCATTTGCAAATTCAGATAAAATTACAAAACTTATCCCTCCACCAGTGGTTGGAAAAGATATGTCTCTTGCATCCATTTTTGATAAAAAAGATGACAGATATGCAGAAGCAAGTGAATTTAGATCTTTATACAAAGTAGATCCTGAAGTTCAAAAAATAGTTGATACCGCAAGAGGCTTAGAAGGTTTAAGAAGACAACCTGGAGTTCACGCTGCCGGAGTTATTCTTTGTCGTGAACCTTTAATAGAAGTAGTGCCGTTGTGGAAACGTGAACAAGATGGCGCAATTATTACTCAGTTTGATATGGGTGCTTGTGAATCTTTAGGTTTACTAAAAATGGATTTCTTAGGATTAAGAAATTTAACTGTATTAGATGATTGTTTGGAACATATCAAAAGAAATAAAAATATTGAAATAGTGCTAGAAGATTTAGAACTAACAGATAAAGCAACATACGAACTTTTAAGTAGGGGAGACACCTTAGGTGTATTTCAACTAGATGGCGCACCTATGAGAGCACTTTTAAGATCGATGCAGCCTGATCAATTTGAACATATTTCTGCAGTGCTGGCTTTATATCGCCCAGGACCAATGGGTGTTAATGCCCACAATGATTATGCGGATAGAAAAAACAATCGAACCAAAGTCGTGCCTATTCACGAAGAATTAGCTGAACCATTAGATGAGATTTTAAAAGATACATACGGATTAATTGTTTACCAAGAACAAGTAATGGCAATTGCTCAAAAGTTAGCTGGATACTCTCTTGGAAAAGCAGATTTGTTACGTCGAGCAATGGGCAAAAAGAAGAAATCAATTCTTGATAAAGAATTTATTCCATTCAGAGATGGCATGAGAGCCAACAAGTATTCAGAAGATGCAATTAATAAGTTATGGGAAATCCTTGTTCCGTTTTCAGATTATGCGTTTAACAGGGCTCACACGGCAGGTTATGGTCTTGTCTCTTATTGGACTGCCTACTTAAAAGCTAATTTTCCATCAGAATATATGGCAGCACTCTTATCAAGTGTGAAAGATGACAGGGATAAATTAGCAATATATTTAAATGAATGTCGCAAAATGGGTATCAAAGTTTTACCACCCGATGTTAATGAATCTTTAAGTGAATTTGCCCCCGTCGGTAAAGATATTCGTTTTGGACTATCTGCAATCAAAAACGTTGGAGAAAACGTTGTTGACTCGTTAATAAATTCAAGAATTAAACATGAAAGATTTACAGACTTTTTTGATTTCTTAAATAAAGTTGAATCAACTGTTTGTAGTAAAAGAGTTATTGAATCATTAATAAAAGCAGGTGCTTTTGACTCATTAGGACATTCAAGAAAAGGATTACTAAGTATTCATATTGAAGCAGTAGATAGCGCCACAGAATCTAAAAAAGCAGAAGCTATTGGGCAATACGACTTATTTGGATCTAGTCAAGAAAGTGTCAGCCTTACAGGAACTGAATTGATAATTCCAAGTGAAGAGTGGGATAAAGCAGCGTTATTAAATTTTGAAAGACAGATGCTAGGCCTTTACGTTAGTGATCATCCACTACTTGGAATTGAGCATTTACTTTCTAGATTTTCTGATACTCAAATAGCAGATATTGCTCATGGCAATAAAAATGATGCTGACATTGTTACAGTTGCAGGCCTGGTTACCAATATTCAAAGAAAAGTAACTAAGCAAGGTGCTAACTGGGCAATTGTTACCTTAGAAGATTTAGCAGGTTCAGTTGATTTAATGGTTTTTTCTCAAACTTATGCAAATACCGCAAACTTAATTCACGAGGATGCGATTTTATCTGTCAAAGCAAAAATTGATGCTCGAGAAGAAGAAAGTCCGAGATTAGTAGCTTTAGATTTTTCAGTTCCAGACTTAAATCAACAAAGAACCAATCCTGTTGTTGTTAAATTAAATGCTGCAAGGTGTACACCACCAATGGTTGATTCAATAAAATCCGTGCTACAAACTCACCCAGGAACTGTTGAGGTGCATTTACACATTATTAATGGCGAAAAAACAACTGTGATGAAAATCGATGAGAGATTAAGAGTTGAGCCAACTTCGGCTTTGTTTGGGGAATTAAAAGCCCTTCTTGGCCCTAGTGCAGTTGCCTAATTAAGACTTATTTTTGTTTTAGTTAGAAATGGTGCCGGTACAGAAGGAATTTCTTGCATCAAAATAGTTTCTCTATTAATAATTCTTAATACGCTCTTGAGTCTTGAATTTGGGTCATCAATTTCTAGTAAATTTTGTTTCTCTAGATTATTTATTGGAAGTAAACTTGCCAAAAGAAAACTCAAACTTGCAGGAGTATCAGGAAGTTTTTGTGAAGCATTATCATTATCAGCATCAAACATCATCATAAATTCATCGCATTTTTCTTTAGCTAAAGTTAATGTAGCTGGATCAAATTCAGTTTCAGATTCTTTTCTGACTTTAATGTCTGCAACCAAATAAGGCGCTTTGTCTTTAGAAACTGATAACAAGTTAAATCTTTGACCGCCAATTACAAGTATTTCAAAGGTTCCATCTTCATTAGTTGTGCTTTTACGCAACACCGCGATTGTGCCAATATCTGCTAAAACTGGTAAGTCTTCTTTTATTTCGCTACCTTTTTTGATTGAAATTATTCCAAATCGACGCTCTACTTCTGGAAGAGCTAAGAGATCACTCATTAAAGCTCTATATCTATTTTCAAAAATGTGTAACGGCATAACTTGTCCAGGCATCAAAACAGTATTGAGTGGAAAAATTGGAATGGATTTTGATTCTGAATCAGAAATGCTCATGAATAAAGAATATGTGAAAGTGAATAATTTCGCATCCCGTAATATTGAATCATGATTCAAATAATCGATGTGCGAGAAATTAGCCAAATTTCATCACCGGTTGTTCCGCGCGCGCAACTTGATGTTGAATCAGCATTAATTCAAATTAATCCTGTTTTGGCAGATGTCGAAAAAAATGGAGATAACGCAGTCCTTAGTTGGAATGAAAAATTTGATGGAATAAGACCCAAATCTCTTAGAGTTCCACAAGAAGTAATTGATAAAGCTTTTGCAGAGATGTCCCCAGATGTTATTGAGGCACTAAAAGAATCCATAAAGCGAACTACAAAAGTGCATGAGTCTCAATTGAAAAATGAAAATAAAACAACGGTAGTTGAAAACGGTTTTGTCACTCAAAAATATATTCCAGTTTCCCGAGTAGGTTTATATGTTCCAGGAGGAAAAGCTGTCTATCCATCAAGTGTGGTTATGAATGTAGTACCTGCAAAAGTAGCTGGAGTTAAATCGATTGCCGTAAGTAGTCCATCTCAAAAAGAAAATGCTGGATGGCCACATAAAACTATCCTTGCTGCGTGCAAGTTATTAGAAATTGATGAAGTTTATAGCGCAGGTGGAGCCCAAGCTATTGCAATGTTTGCCTATGGAACTAAATCTTGTAAAAAAGTAAATTTAATTACTGGACCAGGAAATGTTTATGTGACAGCAGCAAAAAGAAAAGTTAGAAGTGTTGTAGCTATCGATAGTGAAGCAGGACCAACCGAAATAGCAATTCTTGCTGATGAGACAGGTAATGCTGATTGGATAGCTGCGGATTTAATAAGTCAAGCAGAACATGACGTAATTGCATCAAGCATTTTGGTAACAAATTCAATAGAACTTTCTAATCAAGTTAAAAAAGCATTGGAAATTCAAGTTCCACAAACCAAACATTCTGACCGAATAAAGCAAGCACTTCTTGGAAAGCAAAGTGCAATTGTTCTAGTAAAAGATATCGAACAAGGAATAGAAGTGATAAATGATATTGCCTCAGAGCATTTAGAAATTCATACAAAAGATTTATCAAAAGTGGTTTCAAAAATTGAAAACGCAGGAGCAATTTTTGTTGGGCCAAACACTCCAGTTTCGCTGGGGGATTATTTAGCGGGAAGTAATCATGTTTTACCTACGGGAGGATGCGCTTGTCACTCTTCAGGATTAAATGTGCAGACATTTCTTAAGTCAGTTCAGGTTATTGAATATTCGAAAGAAGCATTACTTGAGGCATCAAATCACGTTAGAGCGTTAGCTCATGCAGAAGATTTACCTGCTCACGCCCAAGCAGTTGATATAAGGCTTGAAAACAACAAGTAAATAAATCAAATAATTTCAAGTTTCTTATAACATGAAAATAGAGAAAGAGGATTAATGAGCAGAATCGGAAAAGTTTCCCGTAAGACAAAAGAAAGTGATGTTTCAGTTGAAATCAATCTAGATGGAACTGGAAATATTTCAATTGAAACGGGAGTCCCTTTCTATGACCACATGTTGAGTCAACTCGGTAAACATGCAGCATTTGATTTGAAAATTAAAACAGTTGGTGACGTCATTGTTGATGAACACCACACAATTGAAGATACTGCAATTGCACTTGGTCAAGCATTTAAAGAATCATTGGGCGACAAAGCGGGAATTAAACGATATGGTGATGCAACTTTGCCTTTAGACGAAGTCTTAGTTAGAGCCGCGGTTGATTTATCTGGAAGACCATATTTAGTTCATCACGAAACAGAAATTGCACCAATGATTGGTACATATGACACCACTTTAACTAAACACATTTGGGAATCCTTTGTTAATAGTTCCGATATAACTTTGCATATAAAAGTTCTTGAAGGTAGAAATGCACACCATGTTGTTGAGGCACAATTTAAAGCTGTAGCAAGAGCCTTAAGGGAAGCCGTTTCTTTAGATGAAAAGTCAACAGGGATTCCTTCCACAAAAGGTGTTTTGTAATTCTTGTTGATTAACATATTTTATGAATAAAAAAATTGTTATCCTCGATTACGGTTTTGGCAATATTCGATCTGCGCAAAAAGTATTTCAAAAAATTGGTGTTGAAACAGAAATTTCTAATGACTTTCAAAAGTGTTTGAATGCGGATGGTTTAGTCATTCCAGGAGTGGGAGCATTTAAAGCTTGTATGGAAGGGATACTAAAAGTAAAAGCAAATGAAATAGTTGATAAACGGCTTTCAGGAGGAAGAAATATTTTTGGAATTTGTGTCGGAATGCAAATCATGTTTGAAAAAGGCACAGAGCATGGAGAAACTACACCTGGACTAGGACAGTGGCCTGGCTTAGTAGATGAAATAAAAAATCCTGTACTGCCACACATGGGCTGGAATGAGGTTCAAGTTGACTCTAGAAGTTTGATTTTTAAAGGAGTCGAAGATCAAAAATTTTATTTTGTTCACTCATATGCTGCAAAAGATCTTAATTTGAAAGAGTCTGGAAAAATAGAACAACCTTTGAAACATTTCACAACTTATGGTGAAAAATTCTTAGCTAGTGTGGAAAATAATGCTTTGGTTGCTACTCAATTTCACCCAGAAAAATCGGGTGAAGCAGGTATTTCACTATTAAAGAATTGGTTGGAAAGTTTCTAAAATGAGCAAATTAATTCTTCTTCCAGCCGTAGATGTCACAAATGGTCAAGCCGTGCGACTTGTGCAAGGCGAATTAGGTAGTGAAACTATTTATGGTTCACCACTTGAGGCAGCATTGAATTTTCAAAGTCAAGGTGCTGAATGGATTCATCTTGTTGATTTAGATGCAGCCTTTGGCAAGGGAAATAACTATTTATTATTAAAAGAAGTCGTTGAAAAATTAGATATAAACGTTGAGCTCTCGGGTGGGATTAGAGATGACGAATCATTAAATAAAGCGCTTTCAACTGGAGCAAAAAGAATCAATTTAGGAACGGCGGCTTTAGAAAATCCAAATTGGACAAAAAAAGTAATTGAATTACACGCAGACAAAATTGCCATTGGATTAGATGTTCGGGGTAGAACTCTTGCGGCAAGAGGTTGGACAAAAGATGGCGGTGATCTTTTTGAGACTTTAAAAAGATTAGATGAGGATAATGCAGCAAGATATGTGGTAACTGATGTTACAAAAGATGGAACATTAACTGGACCTAACACAGATTTACTTATCGAAATATCAAAATTTACTAAAAAACCACTAATTGCTTCTGGAGGAATTTCTCAATTAGAAGACTTAGCAAAACTAAAATCACTGGTCTCTATTGGAGTTGAGGGAGCTATTGTTGGTAAAGCTTTATATTCAAACAAATTTACTTTGCAGCAAGCTTTAGAAGTAGCCGGTTAAAATGACTTTAGCCGTAAGAATTATTCCTTGCCTAGATGTTGAAAATAAAAGGGTAGTTAAGGGAATAAATTTTCAAAATTTAAAAGATGCAGGCGATCCCGTGGAGCTTGCTTCAAGTTATTCAAAAAACGGGGCAGATGAAATAACTTTCTTGGACATATCAGCTTCAAAAAATGATGAAAAGACAATACTTGAAGTTGTCAAACAAACAGCAGAAGAAGTGTTCATTCCCTTGACTGTAGGAGGGGGAATAAGAACTGTTAATGATGTAGATCAACTTTTACGAGCTGGTGCAGATAAAGTTTCAATTAATACCAGTGCAATTAAAAATCCTGAATTAATTAATCAAATTGCGGATAAATTTGGATCTCAAGTATTAGTAATTTCCATTGATGCAAGAAGATCCAGTCAAAATCATGCTCAATCTGGCTTTGAAGTTACGACACATGGTGGAACTCAATCAGCTCAAATTGATGCTGTTGCTTGGATTAGAGAAGCGATAGATCGAGGATGTGGCGAAATCCTTTTAAACTCTATGGATAAAGATGGCACAAGAGATGGATTTGATTTAGAACTTATTTCCAAAGTAAAAAAAATATCCAGTGTACCAATCATTGCAAGCGGTGGTGCAGGAAAAATTGAAGATTTTGTGGCAGCGGCACAAAAAGGTGCAGATGCATTACTTGCTGCAAGCGTATTTCATTATGGAGAAATCCAGATAAAAGACGTTAAATCAAATCTGAAGATGTCAGGGTTTGAAGTTAGAGACTAAGGTCTGAGTTTTTCAGCTTTTCAACTGCTGATGGGTTTCCTTCAAAATTTAATTGAGTTTTATTTTGTCTTCCAAAAGCAAACATTACTAAATCAATAACATCCCCTGAGATTGTAACTACATCATTACCACGTTTTAATGTGTAGGTTCCTTGATCAGTTTTTGCAACTACACCAACTTTGACTTTACGCATAAAAAAAATAGCAGATTTAGTAAATCTAGACCAAATAGATTTCAATTCATCCTCAGTAAATTTTCTAGGTTGATAGTAATTTTGAGCTCTTAAAATGTCTTCATGATGAACTAAGAATTCAAATGTGTTAGCTATTTCATCCACTTTGGGTAATGAAAAAGGTGATGGTGATTTTGGACCATTTTCAAATATTGAAAGTAATTCTTCAAAACTTTTCTCTTTGTATTTATTTGAAATAGTTTCTGTATAAGAATTTAAGAAAGGAATAAAAAGACCTACAGCAGCATCAGGTCTATTCTCTCTGACAATCAAATGCACCAATAAATCTTTAGTACTCCATCCTTGACAAAGAGTTGGTTGATCGGGCCCAAGTTTGCGAAGGGTTTGGCAAATGGCACTTCTTTCACTTTTAGCAAATGAGGTCATATTTAAAGAATAAGTCTTTACACCCATCCAGACAAGTTAGATATGCAATGAGCGAGAATATAACTATGAAATTTAAGTCAATCACTAAGATTAATGAAATTTGGTCGAATTTAAAACTAAACGACTCAGGATTGATACCTGCAATTGTGATCGAGCACCAAACTAATCAAGTTCTAATGCAAGCTTGGATGAACAAGGAAGCTTTTGAAAAAACTTTGGCTACTGGCAATGCGACATATTTTTCCAGATCCAGAAATAAATTATGGGTCAAAGGTGAGGAATCAGGAAATACACAATCTGTAATCGAAATGAGATTAGATTGCGATAAAGATACGATCTTATTAAAAGTGGAACAAAATGGGAATGCTTGCCATACTGGTGCGAATACTTGTTTTGACGAAACTCTTATTTGGTCAATAAATGACTGAAAAAAATATTGGAAAAATATTTCC